>Ga0209700_101039_pt1 | contig 56247 bp, 26 predicted proteins | sample SiratroredBW_FD_187528 | JGI IMG/M metagenome (GOLD analysis project Ga0209700, IMG submission 187528) | Root nodule microbial communities of legume samples collected from California, USA - Siratro red BW (SPAdes) (version 2) | ecosystem: Host-associated > Plants > Roots > Nodule | place: USA...
ATATATATATATATATATATATATATATATATATATATATATTATATTCAATACATAATATAATATCACTCATAAATATTTATAATTCAATTCATTATATTATATTTAGGATATTGTATTATAAAAATATTAGAAGGTAGATATTTTATGTATATATAGTTTGAAGAAAGATAAAAAAAGTTTATTAAAAAAAATTTGATAGTTTTTTTTTTTTTGTAAATACTTCGGAAAAAATACACATTCAGTACAATGAATTATGAAAAAAAATCAGTATAAAATATCTGACATTACTTCTAATTCAACATTAAGACCATAGATTTGTAATTTTTTTCTCATATATTTTTTTTAATTTTTTTAATTTTATTTAACGTAAAATTCAAACTTCCGTTTAAATTTCCAACATCTTTTTTTATATATTATTTATTTTAGTCATTAAGGTTTTAAATTAGCTTAAATTTATCTTACCATTTTTTTTTTGACATTGCAACACAAACATTTTTATAAGTTATAATTTCAGTTAAAGAAAAGGTGAAAGGAACTCAAGTTCTTCTGTTATTATACAATATCATCTCACTTGAATGTGTGAAAAAAAAATGGAAAGGATATAAAGAAAAGGCATGAAAAGTATGATTAAATTATCATAGGTGAGCACTTAACATATAGATACTGTATATATGTTGAATCATACATTTCTTTCAATGGTTTTGGTACATAATGATAATAATAAAAAAGAGTTCACAACAATACAAAAAGTTAGAATTGGCATTGATAAAAAGTTGGAACACATGCCAAGTTCAGAACACATAGGATTAAAGTGAAAATGGTATATGACACTGCACCCACTTACTTTAGTGTGCTCTTTGGGCAAAATCGTAGCCAAAAGGTTGTGATATTATTGTTTGTTTGTATATTTAGTTTAGAAAATAAAGAACACCCACTTGTACCACATTTCCGTTGAGAACTAGACACGTTTACCTTTTTCAAGTTTAATGATAATTATTTTTTTATGGACGTGGTCCAGTATTCTAAAGTAGACAATTAAGAGTTAAATTTATTGATGATTAATTTAAAGAGAGTAAGATTTAAATATATTCTTAATTTCTGTCAAATTAGAAAGTTTTAATTTTAGTTATTGTATAAATAATAACGGACTTTCGAGACAGAAATCATAATGTATTTGTATGAGTTCAGTCATCAATGTTATTTCAAAGATAATTACCGAAAAAATTTGTGACTCTTTTTTATTTAGCTTTCTCTATTCTAATAAATATGGGACTTAAACATGATTTCTAACACTTTTATTGATGGTAAGTTAATATATATCTCTAATTGTTTTATTATATGATATTATGTTTATGAATTTAACTAAAAATTAAATAATTATCTTTAATAACATCTGTATGTGGTTTGAGATTTTAAATAAATGAAAATCCGTAAAAATATTTTACAGACACATAAATCAAAGTTTATTTATTTTACAGAAACTAAAAAACGGAATTGAAAGCAAAAAGAAAAATTTATAAAGATTAAAAACAAAAATAAGTGTTTCGTAAAAACTAGAAACATATTGTATCATAAAATCTGTTCGGTATACCCAATATAAATCCGAAAATTGTTTAGTAGATCAGGAAAAGATTAGTTTAAAATGATATTTTAATAAAAATCACCCGTTATCATTTTTAACATGTTTGTTTGGTTAACTTTATTAAAAATAAAACAGAGACTGGAAAAAAGTGGTTTTTTAATGTTTTTATGAAAACAATTTAGAGTTGTTTCTCATAAAAACATGTGTAAAAAATATAACATTTAAAAAAAGCATTAAGATGTGTTTATCAATTTTGTTTAACAAGTTATCCTTCAAATTCTATAGAATCTAATAATGTTATTATACTTGGTCTCGTTTTAGTCTCTGTCTCTTCTTTGTATCAAACTTTCTTTTAATTTTCATTCTTCTCACTTTTAATTAAAAAAAATACTTTTTACCACAAACAAACAAAAATCAATTTCTACTTATATAAAGACAATTTAAAATAAATAACTCTTTTGCGATTACTTTCCAAAAGAACAAAGTATATTCCCAAGATTCTTGTACCTACTATTTTCTTTATGAAATAAAAGGAAATTATTTTTGAACGTTCGCAAAATCTAGATTTCTTTGTTCTATATCGTATGTCATCTCTTCAATCTAAAATTTGCAAGTAAAAAATAGGACAACAAATTATATTTTACACTTTTAAATATATTTTTTAAGATGTACTTCAAAATATATTATGCGGTATAACTTATTATTTTTCATTTTTTTAAAATTAAGCTATGCAACTATGAAAAAAAGAAATAGGACAATAGAAAATATTTTATACTTTAAAATATATTTTTTGAGATGTGTATTTGAAAATAGTTAAAAATATATTATGTAGAATAGCTATTATTTTACCTTTTTTTCCGTCATTTAAAACGATGGCTGTGCAACTCGTGTAACATATGAAATGTATAAAAGTCGTGTTCGGTGTCAACATCTCATAAAGACTAGTTTTGGATACATTAATGACATGTAACTTGTTTGAACAAATAACTATCTATGCCCACTAACTTAATAGAATTAGGAAGTATTATTTTGATTTTGTATATTCATTGTAATTTTTATTTAATTATTTTTTATAATTTTTCTCTAAGTTTTAACTTGAATTAATAAAAGAGGTGTTTTAAATAAAAATTAGCTAAATTAAAGCAAAAATAAACAATGAAAAGGTCAATAACACTTTAAATTAGATATAAAATAATACAATATAATAATTATTTTTAAAACATAAAAAATAGGTTGGATACAAATTCTTGAATTTGATATTTAATATATTTATATACAGTATAAAAGTTCTTTCGCATATTTCATTTTAAGTTTTCTGTTAAATTTAATTCTAAACTTTTCAGTTCAAGGGATATTTATAAATTGCAGCTGTGGATAGAAAAAATAAACAAAATTTATAAATTAATTATAAAAAACCAATAGGATTAAAATAGTCCTAGTTTAATATTTAATTATAATTTTAAGTTTGTGTAAACACGGGAAAAAAAAGTTGTTAAATTTCGTTCGAAAAATATGGATCAAAAGAAAATTAAATTTTTAAGAAAAAAAAAATAAGAAACCTCAAATACGAGAAACCGAAATGATATTGGCTCTTTATATTTAATTTAAGCATTTATTTTTCGCTTAACATTTGGATATATTTTAACGAATTAATGAGATTATATATATACACGAACAAATAAAAGATGATTTATTAGATGAAATAGGTCGGAGCCAACATGAATAATATCTCTTTGTTTCATCTAAAACATAATGATTCATTATACTCACATGAAACATATTAAGATGTTTTTTTTTATATTTGCAAACATCCATGGATAAATATAGATACTTTATTAAGATTAGTTAAAAATAATTATTTTAAGTAGAAACTCAAATAAAACTTTAATCTTAAAATATAATCTAAAGAAAATTATACAATCAAATATTAATATAAATAAATTTAGTATTTAAAAAAAAGCAAATTTAATGAAAAGAATAAATTTAAATAAAACGTATCTCTTTAAAAAAAATCGTTAATTTCATAAATTTAAATAAAAAAACATAAATATATAAAATTAAATTTTAAATTTCTTTAATTGTTAATTTTTTTTAATAATTTTATTTTGATCTGATCTTTTTTAGAAAATTTTCAAATAACTAAACGAATATCCGCATAATGAATATTATGAATCATGTCATTAAAATATATCTTTTGAGATTTACTTGTGGAAATCACACAAATGTAGATTATTTTTTAACCATCCTAATGGTCGTTTGATAAAGTGAAGATATATTTGGAAGACAAGTTGATTATCCTAATATCTTTTTCGAAAAGCAAATTCATGTGAAGATAGGCACCATTTTCTTATGGTAAAGGTTTACTGCTGCTCAAGCAAGTTGATCCAATACACTTTACTGAAATTAAACGTTAGTAACAAATGATAAATGTTTAGCTCCTGTTCTTTCTAGCATAATTATGAAGTCTTCTAGAACTTGTACTCTTATTATCAACATTTCTTCACAATCAGCAAAATGGTATCACATTTTCCAAACGTAACGAATCGCGTCGCATCAATAACTTGTTCTTGGACCCAAAACTAGAACAAATAAATAATTAAACAGTTTGATTACAACAAAAAATAAATATTTTCAAATTTTTGGCAGCAAGGAAATGTTTTTGAAGTGTCACTGACTGCACACAAACAATACAAATCAAGTATGCTCTAAATATGACAAGAATAAAAAGCTTAAACCACAAGGGAGAGCCTTAATTAAAATTAAACATTATTTTAACCTATATTTCATCCCAAGGTGGGATTTACAGAGTACATTGCTCTAAATATCACGTTACAATCCTATATGCCAAGGATGCATTCTTCGACCAATTATGGGTAACAAAAGCAATGTGACGTTACAATAGAAATACAAATTTGTCACAACAAAGGACCCAACCGAGCAAGTTTATACCACCATCAGTTCAGCTGAGTAAGAGGCGAACGTGGAATAAGAGATGGTTTCAACTCCTTTACTTCAGACGATTCATATGGATTGTTTTCCCGGAATTCCTCAAGTAGGGATTCCATTGGCAAGGATCGAAGAGACTCTATTGTCACCTTTGTCGGAACATCAGGTTCACATCTTATTGGTGTTGTACCGGTGGGTTCATAGTCCTGCAAGACATCATAAGCAATAATGTTAAACAATGATTATATTTGAACTTCGGAAAACAAAGTAGAAACCTAGTCGACATACCCTGAATTGCTGTTGAAAAGTGTCACTTGCTCTGTGCTCAATCGAAGCAGCTTGGCCAGCGTGATCCTCTCGTAGTGTCTCCAGTGTATTTTCATGAGTTCTCACCACATTTAATACGCCAGATATGGACTCCCGCTCTTGTGCTGAAGTGACTGCAAAAAATGTAACCCAAGAAAAGAAGGATAAATGCATATGCAAACACATTTTGATAGAAAAAGGTGAGAGATATTGGTGATGCATGCGCTGTTTTAGCTTTTGGTAGCATTCACTTAAAGAAAACATCATGTTCAAACAACCCAAGTTTCAGACGTAAATTTGCTGGATGTTGTTAATCAAAGGACCATGATCCAACTCATAACTCACCATCAAACTGCTCAATAAGATCCTCACTATTCTTTGCCACGTCTTCTTCTGCTGCAACTCGTGCAGAATTGACCTCAACGACATGTTGAGCATTGCTATCAGTAGCATTCCTGAACCAAAGTAATCGGTAACACTATATCAAATCGCACGGACTATTCATGAGCCATCAAAGCAGTAAAATGGGGTCAAGAAAAAAAGAGGCAATAACGACATTAGTGCACACTCCCTCTTCCCGCCTCACATTTAAAGATCGGCTGCACACACGGTTAATGTTCAAAAATATAAAATATGAATAGCATGACAATTTTCAACACAATTAAAATATAAAGACAAATTTACAAAGTTTTTCTATAATAATGGTTTTCACAAAAAAAATGTAAGAAACATATCTCTTAATAGTTAAAATAACTAGCTAAGTCTAATGAGTCTCACAAGTTATAAGTTTTCTTTTTAATTTATTCTTACGTTTAGAAAGTATTTAGTGCTGTCGGCTCAATATTTACTTATGTTCATGTTTGTCGAAGCCGTATAATACACAGTGACACGTTATTCTACAAAGGTACTAGTGCTTAGGACTCATTACAATCAGTTTGCCACGCACCTGACAATTGATTCTGTTGCAGAAATATGTTTGGTCTCCATCTCATTCACAGCCTCGTGTGTCCTCTTTGTATGTTCAAAAGCTGACTTAGCAGTCTTAAAACTAGGGATTTAAAAGAATGTTAGATTGTGAGTGTATCTGTATAAAGAAAATTTAGAGAAAGAACATTTACCTCTGCTGCATGAGTACCTCCATACGACAATGCCTAGCAGCAGAAAAATCCGAGGTGTCTTTCGCATCTTTTTCTGCTTGCACGCAAAAGGCCTGCCATTTCCTTTTTGCTTTGGTAACAATATCTCCCATTGATGACAAATGCCCATCCAAGAAGGACTTGTTCTTCATTCCGCTTTCCCTAAGATCAACAAGCTTTGAGTCCACCTGCAAGCCGAACATCATTTCATTTCTATATGAACGACAAACTAAATTGACAGGACAGAAAATTTTCCAACCCATCCCCCACACCACCACCCACAAAAAAGGAACACCCAAAACTGACCAGATCCTTTTGTCGCCGAATGTGATCAGAAACTAAACTAGTCATATTAGCAATAAGTTTCTCTGTATCCGATTTTGATTGCTCCTGTACAGAATAGAACAAGACGTCCACATCAGATGGCAACAACCATAACCATTTTTCAAAAAATACTTGTTGATGCTAAGTTACAACCTCGTAAGCTTTTTTAAACTCATCAATGCTCTTCATTTGCACTTGGTCAGCCTGTGACGCGTAGTCTTCAAGCTTTTTTGATTCTTCAAAAAGCTTATCCACAAATTCTTGAGAGCGCTCAGAGATATCCTTTATTTGTTCAATGCTGAGATTGAATTTCTTTGATTTACAATACACAATAATATAACAGTTAGAAGAAGATAAAAAAAACATCAGTCTGAACACAGAAAAATGAAATAACAATGGTTATGTACAGAGCAGAAAAAACAAAAACATAAGTTGAAGCACATACATTGCGTAACTCGCTCGCAAAAAATGCCAATTCACCCTGCTGAGTTGAAAGGGAACCCTGAAGATCATCAAATAGTGAACCAGCTTCGGTAGCCTCAGATGCAAGAAACTGATTCACCATGAATTACAGTCCTATGTTAGTATTAGTATTGAAAAGCTTAAAAAAATGCGTATAAAAGTAGAAACAAGTGAAACACACCTTTTCAATTGAATCACCATTGGAGGATATAACAGAAGTAAGGTCCTCAAAGGCAGCATCAGAGCTCGCTTTATGCAAGCGCACAACATTTTGCACTGCCTCGATATGAGATATATACAAGGCCCTCAGAGATGTCACTTTCTTTTTAAAATCAACAACGGCCTACAGCAAACAAGAGGAATGAGAAGATTTAGAAATAAAATATAAGAAGAAACGCACAAATATGGGGGAAACATGGATTTTAATAAATTGGATGAGACCATGAAAGAAAACCACATACAAGACAACAATATTGGATTCTTTATGCACACACCTTATCATGAACGTCCAAGAAAGAATGACAGAGCTTCTTCACACCTTCCAGATGTTCATTCTGTTCAGACAATGACGCTGCAACAGTGTTGCAAAGAGAACCAACCTGCTGAGCGAGCTCCACCTGGTAATTGTTTACTACAGCTCTGTTATCCGAGTTCAACTTATCTTCTCTACCTATAAATTAACAGAAAGATAAACAAGTTAATAGATACAACTTCAATTAATAGTCAATAAAAACAGGGCAAAGAGTAAGTCATATACCAATTTTCAAAAATAATGAAGCATTATCCTGAAGAGATTTCTCCAAATCAGCTCGTAAAACACATGCTTGATGAGCCAGAGCATTTTCTGTCGCACATAATTAATATTATCTCAAAGGAATACTAAACAAGAAACAATGATTGAACACGATCATGTGTTTGGCATACCTGCTTTTCTCTGCTCAGAAATGACGAAGTCTTTTTCTTTCAAGGTATACTGACATTTCTTTAATTCTTCCTCTGTGTTGGCAAGCAACTTGCTAGTCTTGTTTAAGTTTTTCTGTGTGGTTTATCACAAATGTCTTATAAGCAAGGATACATAATTTCATAACAAGAGTGAACAAGAATTTTGTTAACTCACCTCAGTACTATCGAGTTTGCAGCTCAAATCCGAACACTGTTGAATTTGTTCAGCGTATTTGTTTTGCAAATCCTCAAGTTGCTGGTTGAAACATAGAGAACAAGTCAAGCATAACAGTAAGGAACAAGCAGGCACGCCCTATCTTCTATACCTAATAGTTTATTTAACCAAACAAACCTTTTGTTTCGTTTCTATAGTGACCCCCATTTGCTCAATTTGATCTGACATAGCCTAAACAGAAGAAAATAATGCACCAATGAAAGGCCTCATAAGTAATTTTAACAACTATATCATGAAAATAAATTCAAACCAATTTATATCTACCAATGACCAATATTAAAATCCATACTAAAAAACATGTCCAAGGAACCAAAAATAAAATTATCTTTCAGATCTGAGCAGCTGAACTTTACATGGAACCATAGTGCTGCTCTTAATAGAAGATAACAGACCAATAGAAAGAGAAAGGAAAATAACCTTCTTTTCACTCTCCTCCTGATAGAATCTTTCCTTTGGAATATAGACACCATTTTTCTCGCGTGTAGCATAAACCTCTGAGCAAAGTCGCGAATTAAATGATTAATATCACCAATAAGACAATATACCAAGAAACCGGAAGAACCCAAGAGATACATCAGCAACGACTAATCAGCAACACAATTCACCTGCTTTAAGACGTTCAATTTCACCATAAAGATCTTTGATAAGTGTGGATTTCATCATTTTTTGGTTAACCTAAAAATATCAGAAAAGAAAAACTAGGTTAAAAAAACAATGCTTAATACATGACAATTTGTTATATCAAATCAAAACGCAAAAAATCTCATCCTGCATATCTTGTCGAAATAAAAACAGCTAAACTAGTGCTAAATAAATAAAAGCAGATCAACTCTAAAAAGAAAATGTCCCTAAAAGCACTCAATTAGTCCTTAAACAAAATGAATTTGAACAACTCATGCTCATAATTTTGATAAGTAACTAGTGATTGTATTAAATCATAATATAGATAAAAAAAGAACATTCAAATCAGCCACTCTGTTTAAGACAATTTTATTAAGCCAATAATTGTAAAACATAAATGCAGTCAAATACTTCAAAAATCTTTGTAGAAGTAATATACCTGTAACATAGTATTGACATGAAATGTTTCAAAGACATTATCACTACTACAGATGCAGAGTATCATAGACATTTTCAAACACCACGCCAATCATAAACAAACCTCAGGCTTATTTTTTATGTGCTTTGCCCTGTGTGCATAATCCAGCGTACTCAAAGTTTCCTCTAAGCAATGAACTGCAGGAGACACTGTTGCTATGATGCATGTCTTGGTTCTTCCACCAAGTGAATCACGCAGTAAGCGTGTCAACTTACTATCCCTATATGCCAACGTACCCATGTGAGCACACAGCGAAAGGAATAATGCCAGAGACTTAATAAAATGAAGCAGTGTCAAAGGCTCAAAAATAAAAAACCTGTAAGGGATGTGACCAAGGTGCTCCACCAATGCATTGATTACTCGTCCTAAAGTAAGCAAACTTTTGTTAATTTCCCCAGCTTCCCTTGCACGGCCCTAACAATTATCATAAACAAATATCAACTTAATAATTCAAAATTAATAAGTATCAGGAAAAAGCCAGAACGTATAGAACGCTGAACAAAGGGTATGTTCATGATCTATTACCTCCCTGGCACCAGAACGAGATATATTTTCTGACCCAGCTAGATCAACCAAATTAAGTTTACCACATTTAATTAGTTCTTCTCCTTCCGGAGTTGCTTCTTTGATGTGGATTGTAATTGAAAACAGCGAATGTGATCGACTGAAGACAAAGAAAGTATTAGTAAGAGATATAAAAACATGATTCCACCACCTTGAATAAAGGAAATAAAAAATAACGGTCACCTTGACTGCTTGTTCAACAAAGTTTCTGCAGTTCGTCGTTTAGAAGACCCTCTCTCCAGAAGAGTAAAAATCTCACTAGCACTTGTCACAATCTCTTCCTCCAATCCCCTTACAAGAACTCCACCTTTACCATCCTCCATGAGAGGCAGCTGTTTTTTCTGCTTCTCCTCCAAAGAAACCTTAGAAATCTCCTCCGGGGCAAGCAAATCAGTGATCTCTTCATTATACAGTTCCAGAAAAGTGACCTTCACACTATACTCGGCATTCTGGCTCTCAAGTGTATCAAAAATCTGCTTGACAGCCCTGGGAATGACTCCAGCTTCCGGAGGCAACTCTCCATTGGGACCACTCTATCGTAAAATAGTCAAACCAAATCAAATCAAATCACTACATTACTCATTAACATGCATGCACATAACATCAAGACACCTCATAACCTCAGAGCATACCTTGGCCCTTTTGCATTCCCCTTCCATAGTGTAGGTTTTCCCCGTACCAGTTTGACCATACGCAAAAATAGTACAATTAAACCCCTCAAGAACTTCATTAACTATCGGAGTAACAGCTTGGTCATAAAGATCCTTTTGCCTAGCAGAAGGACCAAAAACCTACGCAAAAACAAAACGAACATATTTCAGATTTGCAAACCTACTTCACATCTTACTGTTTACTTCTCAGAGTGAGATTATCAAATAAAAGAGAAGAGTGAGGAGGACCTTATCGAAGGTGAAAACCCTATCGATGTGCTTGCCGGCGATGCTCTGAGAGACGGCGACTTCTCGATTGTAATCATTGCAAGTCACTACTTGCGGCGCGTTGGTCCGTAACTCTTCGTCGCTGAACGGCCTGCGATAAATCAAATTGAGTGGCTGGAGTTGCAGAACACGGAAATAATAACGGAGAAATGGAAAACGTTAACGGAATACCTGCAACGGAGGAGGACCTGGACGTTGACGCCCTTCTCTTTCTCGTGGCGCACGGACATTTTTGGTCGCAGATCCGCTTCTGAAAGTTCCTTCTTCTCTTTCTCTCTGTGTTTGTGTGAAAGGGTGTGAGAGCGGGGATGAAGGGTGCTGGGTCTGAGATTTGAATTTTTGAAATCCGCTCTTCCCATTTCCCCTTCCATATATATCAACGGCTCAGAGTTTGGGGCGTCGTGATCTAACGGTGTTCCCATCTAGCGTATTTTTACTGTTTTGCCCCTGTCGTTCTCTTTTCCATATTATCGTTTGCATGTTTGATTATTCGACTTAATTGGACTAACCTAACAATAAGTCCAAGTCTTTTCTTTACTTTTTACACCTCCATAATTTCTTTATGTACTTCTCTATACTGAAATTAATCTTTTAAAACTTGTATAATGTCAAAACATATTATCTTATATTATACTTTTGGAAACATTTTAAAAAGTATTGATTCTGGAAAAAAAAATTACATTCGAAAAATGTCATAATCTCTAATTAATTTTTAATTATTCTGAATTAATAATTTAAAAATACTACTTAATAAAATTTACCATTACAAAATAAAATTCCTGAAATAACTTAAAATTTATTCCAAAAAAACTTTAATTTTATTTTCCGTAAAAAAAATATAAGGTTGAAAAGAGTAATGAGAACGCTACATGGCACTCCAAAAATATTTATATAATTTTTTAGATATTGAAAAATAATGAATTGTTTTTATTTAATTACTTTATTTAATGTTATATTAGATAATTTAATACAGGTAATACGATAATTTTTTTTAAGTAAATTTTATTTATTTTTGGTTGAGAAGCTTAAATTTCACCTTTATTTGAAATGTTTTTGAAAAAAGATAAATTAAAGACGAAAGCATATTTTTTCCTATTTTCACAAAACTAAGAATTTACCAAACACGTGTTCCAGACAATCCATTTTCCGTATTTATTGGTCATCTTTTTTTGCATAAATTATTGTTTATTTAATTCGACAACTTTTTAGCACTAAATAATGCGTTAATTTTGTAATGATCAAAATCTATCCATAAGGCTAGTTTGAAGAGAACAACTTAATTAAATTATTTTTTAATCAAATTTTGTTGTATAAGAGCTTATATAATATTGAATTCAATAAACTATTTGTTTTTTAATATATTTGTTGTATTTACATGAACTCGGAGTGTTTACCACTAAAAACTTTAAAATACTGTCTAGTTAAAAGAAAAAACACAAATTTTATGATTAAAAATTCAAAACTAACTAAATAGTTAATCAATTTACAATGTTATTTTATATAATAAACACGGTCTTACTCATCTATACCGAGAAACGTGAAAGTTAACCAAAATAAAATTTATCTATAAATCAATTGCAGCATAATTTTTATTAAACAGTTATATAATTTATTTTAAAACGTTTAAATATTAAATAAATGTTTTCTACTAAATATTTCTTTACAAAAACTAATATTTTACTCATGTTAAACTCTTTTCATCTGCTAGTGAAAATTAACTCCACATATCACGTTATTACACTACACAGAATGTAAATGTCTCTTGGTAGTACAATAATTTTTCTTAAATATGATTTAAGTCATGGATAAAATTAAGATATTTACTTTAAGGTTTAGGCTTTAACATAACATTAATATATATTTTTTATTAATATATTCATTTTCAAAAAATATTAGATTATTGTGTTTATTCTTATAAACTAATATTGAATCAACATAATATTTTAAATATTTTATTTTAAACAATTTCATGTAATATAATTCCAGATATCATACCACTCAAAGTTATAACATATATTTTTTTTAAACGGATAATTCATTTGAACATTGTCAACATGTGATAAATTGAGAGGTCATTTACTTTCAAGAGTGAGAATTATGTAAAAAAGTCTTATGCAACCTATAAGAAACTCATACAATCAAAAAAATATGACAGTTGTTAGTTTTTTTTAGAATGATCCTTATTCTACCACTTATAAATTTTATGGCTATCATTGAGAGTGGACTAATGTTTTTGAAGATGCATGTGAGATAAAAACAAAACAAAAACTTTATTGTTAAACACATGAGAGATGCAATTATGAAGGTTAGGCCCAATAATATGGTATAAATTATAACTGATAATCCAACTGCAAGGAGTATATTTATAGAATTAAAAGTTTCTTCAATTTATTGGACTTCTTGTGTAGTACATACATTGAATCTTACATTAAAAAATATTTGTGCAACAAAAAATACTAAAAGAAATAATGATGTTTATGAACAATGTTTTTGATCTCACAAATTACATATGATACTACCTTTATTGAAAACTTTATTGTGGGAGACTCTGCGGGATTATCAATGTTCAATAGTTTCAACTCATTGAAATGTTTTTTGTTACTTCTACAATATTTGTTTCAACCATAGTCATACTCAAAATGATTAGAAGTTTGAAAAAAGGATTCAAAGAGATAGTTATTAATAATAATTATCTTACAAAGAGGATAAGTTGGATAATGCACAATTTGTGAAAAAAACTTTAGTGAATGATAATTGATGGTTGAAAGTTGATTACATATTTGCTTTTACTGTCTCATATAAAAATATACATATGTGACTACTCTTCACTTAGTATATGAAATGTGAAATAATTTAATGATTGAAGACGTGAGAAAAGTCATATTCGAATATGAAAGAAAAATAGAAATTGAACTTTCATCATTTTTTTATAATAAATATTAATTGACAATTGGACTAAGATGTTGGTTATCTTGCTCATTCTTTAAATTCAAGGTATATCATATAATTAATTATTTTATGATATTATATAATTAATAATTATAGTTGTATTATATATCTTATTTATAATATCATAATATTAATTTATGTTTATATAATTTTAATACTGGAGATATTATAGTTATGAATGATTGAGAGAAGATTCACAAATACTTGCTCTCCACATCAAGATCTCAATAAAGAAATAAATATTTTAAGAGGTACTTTGATGATACAAATGTAAGAAGACTAGTAAATATAAAATTTGCATACTTTTAAGATGCCAGGGAGATTTTGAGGATGTTAACTTTTTAAGAGATATAGGTAAGATCAACTTTTTAATATATATATATATATATATACCTTCGCTTTTACCTATCTGATCATGCGATCAACTTATAGAAATTTCTACTAAGTCTCTTGAACATACTTCTTTCAAAACTATTGTATCCAAACTTGGAATAATGAACATACATTATCAAGTTTGAGGAGAGGGGGTTAAGTTCTCCTTGTTTTCTGTTTTCTGTTTACAGATTTATTATAGTATTTGGATATCATTTTTCGTTGTTTTGCTTCCTATATTTGCAAAGGAAGTCTTTGTTTTCAAGAAAATCAGAAAGTTTTTCCCTTCTCCTTCGTTGTTCTTTGCTTCCATATGCACAGAATCCTCATACAGAAAATTAAATAAATACCAAGCTGCTGCTGTGAAGATCAATATCAAGATCTTTACAACCATGAAATCCATATCCAATAAAATGCAAATATGGAGAGATGATTATTTTCAAACTCGTTTCATGTTAAAATTACCATAACCATTGGCGAACATGTCACTGATACATCTATATGACATTTTTATAGTATTCGTTTTATTATTTTTACGTTACTGTGTCGCTTTATTGCATTGTGAACTTAATATTCATAAGTTTATAAGATACCGATCCAATCCGTTATTGTATCAATTGGATTTCTTAGATGAACCAAGTGATAGTTTCATACCTGTGATTGTCGTAAATTGCAGCTAAGCATTACTATTATCAGCTGTAATTGTTCCTTTTAATGTAGGACTCAGCTGCTCTGCTACACTGATAAAACAAAAAGTATAATTTTTATTAACAGAACATAATCCTGTGCCTGATAAATGATAACAGCTTCTCCAAATCTGGTTGTTGAGCAACCAATGTTAAGTTCAATTGATATGATGTACTGCTACTGTGTTCCTGCTTTTCACTTATGATCTGATATTACATTAAAATTTTGAAGAGTTGTTGCAAGATCATGTAAAGATCCAAATCAAAGTACAAAAGTAGATGGAACTTACTGTTGTTATGATCTGGTAATACATTGAAATTTTCTTATGTTGACATTTTGAATTAATAGTTGCCTAGACTTGCAATTCTCATAAACTGGTGTTCTTGTACTAAGAATATGAAGGAATGTGATGCTTTTCCTCTAGTAGTTTGGTAAATTTTAATCGATTGTTCGGTTCAGGATTTCATTGTTCTGTCATCTTGAGTATTAGTGATTTATTGGAGAGACCCTGTGGAATTTGTTCACATGTTTATGCCCATTCCCTTCATTCAAGAGAGCTTATGCATAAACTTGTTGGCCTCGTAAAGATAACCCTTCTGGGTTTGTGAGCTAATGGTGATAATTTCATTGACCAAGTCTTGCATCACACTTGTCTCTTAAAAATTTTACATTTGGTGTATATTCTACGTGATCTGTTGAATCTCCCCAAAATTATAAGAGGAAGATATCAATACAGCTCAATTTTCAATGAAGGAACAAATCAGAAGCATGTCTGCAAAAGTTGCCACTGCATCTCAGCAGTATCTTAGTTTATACAAAATCGAAGGCTTCTGTTTCAAGCCTCAACCTCATTTATTCCACTATTCCAATCTCGAAGTTCAAAATACTTTCTGACCAAACTAAATTATAGCCATCAAACACAAAAATCCTTGCCTGTTTATACATTTCCAAGGAGATTAAATCGTGCATGATACGCAAATTAATTAAGAAAATCTCAGCAGAAATTATTGTTGATTAATTTAATGACATAATTGTTACCGATAATTACTGAGGCACTAGATGGTCCTTGTGAGCCAATTTCAAAATCAAAGATGATTTTGTGACTTGGCCATGTGAAAGAAACAGAAGAGCTTAGTTAAAGGCAAAAGATAAACCAATATTCTGAATCACTATTTTATAGGTCAGATCTAGTCTAACTGAAAATGTTGCAACAACAACTTCATGTGGAGTTAAAGTTAAAGCTATACCTATTTGGAGTGTTGTGCATTACATGTGTGTGTGTGATACATTATAGGTAGAAGAAAAAAAAAATGAGAGACCTTGTGTTTTTTGCGCTTCAAACAAACTCTGCAAAAAACTTTCCAAGGTCAAACTTGCCGTTGTTGCATTCTATAGCATTCACCACCTCCTCAAACGTGGGAACACTGCATGGAACCACTAGTCCATTCCTCTGAGAAAACCCAAACTCATTGTAAGCCTTTTCCAAGAGCATCTTGAATAAGGGGTGAGAAAGGTAGCGGGTTGGAACCACGTATCTTTGACGCTCTTCTCCAACATAAAGTGCAAAAAACCCTGTTGGGGGTGAGTTAGAGCCACATTTTTCTTCATAGTTCTTGAGCAAACCCTCATGATGAGCAGGGTCAGGATCAGGGTCTACACCCTTCACCTTTCTTGCCAGTTTCTTCAACGATACCATCCTTTTCCCTAACATGGTGTTTAAGGAAGATGGAGGGTAGTTCAAGTACAGCAAGAAAAGCTCTGAACAGAAACTAGCTATTGTGAAAGGTGAAGGGGTGGTTTATATGATTGCATTTGAGTAAGATAACCAGCTAATTAGAGAGGGAGAGAGAGAAAAAATATCTATAAAAAATGAAACTAATGAGTAGTTTCACACTTTGAACAGAGGACAGTCCAATATTTTGAATGTGGAAAAGTAATCTCATTATTTTATTCCAACTTTCACTTATCTTGAAGTTGCTCGTAACCTTAATCACTGGAAAAAAGGGTGATAGTTCATATTATAATACATAAATGGTACAATTTTCACTGATTAATGTATTAATTAAAAAAACTTCTGAAAACACCAAGAATAACATCCTTGATGTACGGCACATTAATGAGCATCATATAGTTGGTGTGGTTTCAATTCACATCTGTTGGGTGGCCATTGGCCAAAGTGTGCAGACTAATGAATGGTGCCAAACAATTGGTTAATTGGGGCTATAAAAAATTCATATTCATGACATCCAATCAAACATCTGATATTTATAAAATAAAAAAGATAGAATATTATTATATTATAGTACTGCAGGCGTATTAACCAGTGGTCCATTTCGCATCACCGTTGTTTAAAATTACAAATGGCTTATAAGTTATAGTTATTTAATTTTTAGATTCTTATGCCTAGATGGATGATCACCTCCCTAATTTGAATTTTATATTTTATTTGTACGTGAAGGCTACACCCATGATCGCTCTTCACGTTTAATCTCAATTCAAAGAAGACAAGTGACCATTCAACTAACATACAGTGGTTTAACTTATTATAATGCTCAATAATGAATGGAACTTTCAGCTTCAATATTGAAGGAGTGTTTAGTTCTAAAACATCATAAAATCCAATTCAATGTTAGTGAAATAAAAAAATAAATGATTTTGTCTATGTTAATATGAAGCTATTTTTCTACAAAGAAAAACACAAAGAAGAATATGATGATAATCATCCACATTTTGGATCCAACCCACCAAACTATTTCCGTAAACACCAAGAGCTGTACGGAAGTTTGGAAAAAATAAGGGGACACGACAATTTGAAGGGAGAAAAAAATGAGAAGTGTGGGAAGTGTTAGAGACGGCTTGAACAAGTCAATAGTAATATATTATTGTAGAATGGACGGGTTGACTACGGAAGTGAAAGGAACGCAGACAAGTGTGTGGAAGGCAAGACATGAACTTGTCTCGGGAATGTCACGTATGTGTGTCGACAACGACGGTCATGTTTTTCTCAGTGTTTTTGATTATGGAATTTTTCAAACAAGTGATATAAAGAGTCTTTAATTTATCGTGTAGATGATTGGAGTTTGACCTGTAGAGATTTCAAACAAACGTGATTTGTATAAGTATACTGTATAAGTGTATGAACAAAAACGCAGTTCGGACTTAAGAATAATATAATTATTGAATAAGGAATTTTTATTTAATAAGAATAAAAATAAGAAAGTTGAACAATATATATAAAAAATTTATAAATTTAATATTTTAAAATTTTATATCTTAAAATTTTGAATTGAAAATAATATATTTTTTAATATAAATTAACTTATATCTAATTGATGTTACCGGTGGGTATTATAAGTAGGGTTAGTAAAAGGATCTTATTATACAAGATTTGTTGAACCAGGTGAATTTTACTATTCTTGAATCCTCGTAGAAGGGTTGTTTCTAAAGGGACAGGGATTATGAATGTTGTGAGCACTAGTGAGGCGATGTACCCACGATATGAGGAAAAAAACATATTTAATATTGTTCGATATTTTTATTTGAAAATTGATATATGTCCTGGATGGTGTAAGCTTATATAAATTAATATATAAGTTCGTTGGTTATGTACTCAGACGGGCTCGTGATAAGATAGATTGAGATATTTTAAACTGATCATGTTAATGCAATATAAGTCGTTATCTCAGCACTTTTGGGATAACGAGGAATTACTATTATTAAAAGAATAAGTAAGTTAATATAAGTCCTTATTCTTATTATTTTTTTAATGAATTGCGCTAGCTTAACCCTACCTGCTGCCTCCCGTACATTAGATCAATGAACATGAACAAGTGATTTAGATTCTTTCCTTGTCCAATAAGTCTTTGCTGTATACTTACTAATTTATTTCGGTCATGTTGTATATGTTTTTTTCTTATATATTTCACTATAAATAATATAAACATTTTCCTATGTTAAATTATTATTTTTTCTTTACTCCACTAATGTAATTTACATATCGAGTATAAAATATATTTTATTGTTCAATTATATACTTCATTTTTATTTGATTAAACTATCATATAATAAAATTATAAACTAAAATATCGTACACAACACGAGTTTATGAACTGATTTAATTAATACAGTACTTTTACGATCCATTGAAAATATTTTACATTTTGCATAAAATCTGAATTTTTTTCGTAATTAACTTTAAAAATAACTTTTACCATTAAAAAAATTGAAACAAACGGGCCTTAAGTATTGAAATGGGCTTTTCTTTTTTGGTTGGTGATTTCTGCCATCAGAGATCCATGGGCCTTGGAGCAATCAAGTTTGATTTTCCGTGCTCGGCTTCAAAGTACAAAGAAGAGGGAACATTGCCTCCGAAGTTAGGTTTTGGTTTTGGCACTTTCGTGGAGTGAACTAAATTTTCTTTGCTACTGTCATCTCTCATCTCATCACTATGAGCAGATCAGGTCAACCTCCGGATTTGAAGAAGTAAGTGTTTCTCTCATTCTGTACTTCAATTTTATTCATTTCTTCGTTTTATTTTTCTCAATTTTCGCTACACTCGCTGCGATTTGATCCACAATTGTCTTCTGTTTGTGGATGCGGCAGGTACATGGACAAGAAGCTTCAGAGTAAGTGTGGTTCTCTATTTGTTGCTTCTCTTACTCTGTATCTTAATGTTTTCGTGTTTTCTGTGGCGGTGTTGTATTTTAGGGTTCAGGGTTTATTCTCAAATTCCAAATTTCTCTATCTTTGTATTTTTAGCGTTGAATTTAGTGTGTCGAATGAAATATGTTCTAGCCTTGTTGTCGTTTCAACTGTTTTTTGTTTTTTCTTAAACTTTAGAGCTTACGTTGTCAATATCTGATGTTTCAAGGTTTGTATTGTTTCTTTGACAATGATTGTCTTTTCATTATGTATGAGAGCTGCGGACTATTTTAGCTTACAGAGAAAATCATGACAGGTGCTTGTATTTGTGTTAGTGAGAGTATCATTAAACTTTTATTTACTTTTATAACATTTTGGGTTTGTGGGAACATCTTTATTAGTTACTATGTTACCTATTCGTAAAATTTTTACTCATCAGGGAATGCGTATACTAGTTTTTGTCTATTTCATATTTTGTTATATATATCTGATGTCTACGACATGTATATTTATTATTTATTATGTTTATTTCTGCTTGTCTTTTGACTGATGTATATCTAATTACTATGCCCGTATGTGCTAAACTGGAAAATGTAAACCTATTAATTAAAGAGCCTTATATCTTGAAAGATGTCTTACAATTGGGTGATGAATTATACTAATTGCTCGGTATTTTCTTGCAGTCAAGCTGAATGCTAATCGCATGATTGTTGGTACTCTCCGTGGCTTTGACCAGTTTATGAATTTAGTTGTTGACAACACTGTGGAAGTGAATGGGAATGAGAAAACTGATATAGGAATGGTGGTGAGTTCCTTTGCATTTTCTTTTAAACATCAGTGGTGATGGTATTGTAGTTAGTAGATTATGATGCTGGATTTTAAATTGATAATTTTTTACCCCCTTTCTGCAGGTAATCAGAGGAAATAGTGTGGTCACTGTTGAGGCGCTTGAACCTGTGAACAGAACCTGATCTCTGTTTCTTGTAAACACTTATAAGTACATTTTCTTGTTTTAACAGCTGTGTATTTGAACAATGTAGCTGTTGAGAGTAGCTTGTAATTGGGGATGTTAAGAGGGTCATCTTGGCCACTAATTCGGGGTTTGTTTCTGGCTAGATTGTGGGGGTGGAATACCAATTCTGGCTAAATTGTTTCTGGCTCTGTTGAATTGTTCGTATTTATCCCTCTTAGCGAATTATTCCTCGTCTTTTTATATTGCATTTATAGCACGGAAACCTCTCTATTTCTTTCTGTCCACCCTCTAAGTCTAAACATGGGAGTTGTTGATTGAGCTATTAGAAGTTTCGCTATAACGCTTTTGTCTGAGGAGTAGGGAATCATATTTGTTGTTACACATAATTTTAGGCTGATTTGTTTGAATGTGTGAAGCTTTATGTGGTCGCACATGTTTGAATGGTTCCAATAACCTTGGCAATTAATTCTTTCTTTATAATGGTTTGTTCTCTTATCAGCTTCTTTATCATAGTTATTATCTGAGTGACATGTTTGAATGCTTCCAGAAACCTTGGCAATTAATTCTTTCTTTATAATGGTTTGTTCTCTTCACAGCTTCTTTATCATAGTTATTATCTGAGTGATTTTAGTATATCTTCTCAGCCATTGCTTCTTTATCTATTGTTACATGTTTTATCTATTTCAACATTTGAATTCAATATATGCTTGACTTTAATTCCTTCAGATACATTGATGGTTCTTATTCAATATTTATGTTATTGGTTGGATAAATCATTGTTGTTGTGGATTTTAAGTGTTGAGTCCTCTTGTTGCTAATTTTCGTTTCTGTTTCTATATTATATTTTTTTTATGATTCATGCGTTTGAGGAGAAAATCGGGAATGATTATAGTCGTAAAAATCTTCCAAATAATTATTCTGGTGAAGTATTTAGCTTGAGTACTTTTGTGATCGATGCTTAGGGTGTTTTGTAAATTTACCTTCGATAATTTCACTATGGATATCATCTCTAGAGTTACGTTCAGGGCAATTCTACCCAATTGATCTTGGGTATATTGTTTTGCATGTTTGCACAACTTGCAGATTTTAAGATGTGACCAATGTGGTTTTCTTTCTTGTAGAAATACGTTTCTTTGGTTACTAGAGGTGGAGCGTGGTGTCCTGCAATTTTGTGCAATGTTGAGGAATGCATTTACTGGTTTTTAAAACAGGTTTTAGGTGAAATTTTGGTTTTTAAAACAAGGTGGGGTTCAAAACTTGTTTTGGAGAGGTCATTTTAGGGACGGAAGAAGTTTCGGTTTGCTAGAATTGTATAATTGTTATGATTGTTTGCTTCAATCTATGATAACGTTGTATTATCAGGGTGCCTGGTTTGCGCTCTAGATTTATGATAACATGTTTTTTCTTATTTTGTTTGCATGCTTCTGGTGATATGGTTATTTTCATTTTTTTGTGCTTTAATTATTATCTTTTTAATGTATTTGATTTTGGAAGTTAATGGAATTACTGCTGGCCAAACTTGAGTCTTTGGTAGGTTCTTTTATTTCTGAAAAGTGAAAGGATTTAACTGATCAATTGAATTGAAGTATGAATCAGTTTATATTTCAGTTTGGATGTGGGCGACTTAGTGGTATTGCTCACTGCCAGAGTTTTGCTAAAACAGTCCCAGCCTTACCTTTAAATCTTTAAAAGCCGATGGATCCATTTCTGAAGTCAGTGCAGATCCAAAAGATCTCAATGAGACAACTAAAAGTTGATGGACAACTATGATCCAGAGTTTTGCATATAATACCTGTCTCGATTATAAATTATTTTGGTGCAATGGTGCTTAATCAAATCTAAAGCATGTGTTATGCTTTATTTAAAACTAGTATTTAAACGGGATTCTGTAAGAAGCTAATACATGACATTTTTCTCGTTTTCCTTTAAATCTAATTTACAAATATTTTTAAAAACAACTTTAAATTTGGAACCAGGTTTGGTTTCTAAACCGGTTAGAAGAAATCAAATTTTATCTTTTAAAATATGATATTATTTTTAAATATTTATTATTGCTTTTCTTTTTTCAAGGTGTAATTAGAGCTATTCGGAAAGGTCTTTTTTAATTAGAAAACATTGTTCTTTCGATTGTATTTTAGAACGGTAGCTACGAATGTTGTCTGCACGTGTCCTCTGAGCTGTTACATAAATGCAAACACTAATTTATCCAGTGTGGTTATTGTTTATCTGGTTTATTTGGACGGGCGTTTAGGATTTTTTTTTTACCAAATTCACCTAAAAATTCTAAAATTATGCGGAAGCAAATACATATTGCTTCAAGTTGGATTTAAATCCAGCACAGAAAACTCTCATCCAAACATGGTATTAGAAGCAATACTTTGGAAATAAAGGGCAGAGCAACGTCAAACCAATTATATTCTTTAATTGAACTGCAAGCTCTTTCTTTGGTTTGCTTTAGGGGTGTAGTGTAGGACCCCAAGGAGCCTTGTGTGAGTATTCAAAACATCAATAATAGAACCATAAAGCTGTATAAATGTCACTTAAAAAGGAGAGAAACGTACGTTTGTGGCAGCCATTTTTTGATTTTTTAGTAGAAGCGTTTATGTGACTGGCTCTTTAACATGATGGTGTATTCATTTGTATGCAGTTACCACATTATTAAATATCAAGATTAGTGTAAATCATGAGTTTGTTTTAGTAAAATAAAGAGAGAATATTGTAAGTACTCGCAACGGTTTTCGTCCTTAAAGTTGGTTTATGAAGCCAGTACATAAAGCTTGTGCAAGCAAGTCTCTTTTTTCACTTTATATCTAAACCTTTTGCAACGGAAGACAGAAATATGTTGTTGTTACTAAATGCATAGCCTTGTCTAGGCATTGTATCCGTTGCCAAAGAAGTAGCTCATTGCAATTCTTTACTTATTTCTTATTGCATGTTATTGCCCGCTCAAGTAATTAGCACCCCAACATTTCTTCATTAGGTTTTGATATACAACCTTATATCACATATATTATATTAACAAGAAATAATATCTTTTTATTAATTATTCCCCGCTCAATTCTCTCTGCTTTCTAGAAATGGTGTTTGGTGAGAATTATTACTTTAAATTAGTTTCTCGTTTTTCTAAGTTTCGTTTAATGATTCTTTTGAAGAAATACAAGAATGTAATAAGTTTTATTAAGCTTTAATAGGATTTTTTATATTATTTTATTTTAATTTTTTTCATTTTTTACGTTATAATAATAAAAAAGTGTAATTAGTGTCTTCTTAAAAATTGAATATAAAAATTAAATAAAAAAAAATCTTTCAAAACTATGATAGTAAAAACAGAAATTAAGGAAGTAATAAAAGGTGTTTTCCAATTAAATTTAGAATTTTATTTTGGTAATATGCGATGCATTTAATAATATATACATTTTCAAAGTAAAACTTCAAATTTAATGGTTAACAACACCAACTGGATCCATACTCTAATACATAAGCTTTGTAAAAAAAAAACCTTCATGGTTGCATGCTGCTTTAATTCCCAAGCAAATCCATTTCGCACATTGCTTCTTGTTCTATCCTTTGCCAAAGTAACGCAAACCTTGTTTTGATTGTATTATGATACATCGGCAAGAAAATGTTTATTGAATATTAAAAAGCACCATTACTATCACCTTTTATTTTTGGGGTGAGCTTTTGAGATTGGTACAGACCAAAACAAACAAAAAGAATGCAATTGACACGAGATAATTATTTACAATAAAGATTTCTTTGATATTTAAAATAATTAAACAACACATCAAATATATTGCATTCATAATAGTTTAATTGTAAAGGGTAAAACAACTGGACAATATGATGGTTTAGGTATAACTTTTTACCAGCACTCACATGAGGCATTATTTAGATATGCTTAGAAAAAATCAATTATTGACCAATGAAATTAAGCGCATAGCTTGTCGAAAACAGCAATTGCTTGACAAAAAAAGAGGTTAGTGGAAGTAACAAATTATTTTGATGATGTAGGTTAGCTGTATATTTTTTTAACCGAAAACAGTTTTACATATTTTGTGTGCATTTAGGAGAATTTATTTAAAATTTTAAAAATAATTAAGAATCTTATGATTTATTTCAGTTTCAACAAATTTAATTATCAAACCTATGATACATAGTGAAAAAAGTGTAGTAAAATATGACTACAACAAATTGATTAAGTTTAAAAAAGACTCAATTTCATTGCTTAACTTTCCAGACACGAAACCTAAAACTTTTATTATTCATTTTTAAAATATAAGAAACATATTAATATATAAACTCCTGATATGTAAATGAAAGGAAGGCTTTTACCTTTTCAAATACAACATATAAAATACAAAAAAAAAAAAAAAAAAAAAAAAAAAACACTAAACAAATTCAATTCCAATTTTCAACCTCCAGCTTCACAATTCTCATCATTTCAGTTAAAGAAACATGGAATAACACATCTTAAAAAAACCACTTTTATTAAGAAATTATCCTATCTAAAGAAACACAGTAACATAATACCACTCTGCCACTACTACTTAGAATTTTACTGTTAAGAATGTGATAGTACTATTACTCATAAGATGGTTATAATTTACAGCTACACTAATTTACCTTTCCCTAGATTGAAAGGCTCTCATTAGAAGATGTTGCTAAACCTTATCTTTATTAAATTTTCTGAGACAATGACAACGAAGTTAAGGACACGTGGAGACAATATTAGAGATTGTGAGATGATTTAACCTCTAATGTTACGTGGTGGAGTTGCATGTGGACCAGGGGGGATGCATACTACCCTTTCATAATCTGTTTAGGTAGATTTTAGTAAGACTAACCCTATACAACTTCATAAACATGCACAGTAAAATGACCTCAACCAAAAAGCATGCACAACAATAAAAATAGTAGGTTCCAAAATAGTGACAATTCAGTGGAAAAGTTAGAAATGGATAGGGCAGTGAAGAGACTAGCGAATGGTTAGTGTACACCTCTGTTGTCTTGTTCTCACACGTCATGGTCATGGATTCATTGATTCATCATCTTGGATTTGGTGTGTGTGAGTAATGCTTGTTATTCTCTATGAAATGGACACACAAATTAAGACACTAATAGTACATTACATACTTGTCAAAAGCTAATATTCATTTTTGCTACTGTAGAGAAGTTGGCATTAATCTTGCAATAAGTTCACCCCAACTAGAATGCTGCACATAGAATAGAATTGGCCTAAAGCTGACATGTTAAGAAATGTAATTAAGCATCTTTAATACGTTAGGACCAAACTTGATTCAATGCCAGTTTTGCTTTCCAATGAAAATTGAAAGTTGTGTCTTAACAGTATAGGCATTAAAGCATTATATTAAATATAGACTTTATTTTTGAGGTGAAACTTTAAACGGGAGAAACTTACCATCCTACATCTAAATAAATGAACTGTTACATCAGTTCTAGCAATTAGTTAACCTTTACTCTGGAAATAATTTATGTAACAGATAACTTGTGTTTGATTTTATAACAGAACTTTATCAATAACGATTATAATCCTGAAAAACAGTAGTCTATAATTTTTTTAATTAACGTTTCTTTCAAAAAAATAATACTGATATGAGTTATTAATCTCAATCAATACAAAATGACCATAAATGTTATCTATACAAAATCACATTAACATGTCCAGTTAAAGCAGAAACTACTTATTGTTTTTTGATAAATGTGGAGAAAGTTATGCAGAACAATTTATGCTTAATCTAAAAAGTGTATTATTGTATATACATAAACTGTTACTAAAAATGCTATCTGAAATATCTATATCTAATTAAGATGTGATTAACAAGGCTAAAACATTGGTATATTAAGGGAGACCCAGAGGGTGATGAGTAGAAGTGGGGTCAAAGGTGCGATCTTTGGAAGTGAATCTGGGAAGAAAGAAAATTAGATAGGACTCAAAGGGTGGAATTATATGAGTACCAGATTGGCAAGGTGTGAGGTGGAAAGCATCCCCAGTGCCACCACCAAAAAGATGAACAAACATTAATAAATAATAACAGCAACAACAATTCTTACATTATGCACACTTCTTTCTCTCTCTTCTCATCATCATCTGCACTTCACCCTAACCATTTCCAACAACCGCATCTTCCTCTTTTTCTTTTCTTTCTTATATGACATGATTCGTCTCCGAAGGCACAGTGATGATGGAAACGTCTCACCTTCCGAGACCCTTTTCTTGAAGGAAACTCTACTCCACCAAAATCTTGGCTTTTTTCGGTGAGGAAATTGGAATTGGAAGAAGGGTGAGGAATAATACTAATAATAACAAAATAATAATTAATATATTATTATTGTTGTTATTGTTATTAAAAGTGGTGGGAAGGGAAAGAATCAAATATGACGGAAGTGCTTCAGTTGCCTTCATCCTCAAGCTGTGGTGGTCTCACACCCAATGATGGGTCGCACCCAAGTTCCCTTATTAACGCTCTCACTGTGGAAGAAGGGGTGCTGCCACAGTCCCCTTTGGATTTGGAAGCTGAAGAGGAGGAAGAAGAAGAGGAAGAGAGAAAAAGGGAAAGAGAAAGGGATCAGCTTTCTATTTTGACCCTTTTGATAGCTACGTTTCGGAAGTCTCTGATTGGGTGCAGCACTACAGCTTCTTCATCATCATCTTCTTCTTCTTCTTCTTCCATGGAGATTGGGTGGCCTTCCAATGTGAGGCACGTGGCTCATGTCACCTTCGATCGCTTCCATGGTTTTCTTGGTTTGCCTGTTGAGTTTGAGCCTGAAGTTCCCAGGAGGTCCCCCAGTGCTAGGTATGTTCTCAAGGAAACTTGGGGTTTCTTCAAAATTCAATCTTTCTTAGAAATTTGTTGTTGTTGGATTGGTGCATTTTCTAAGAGGCTGGGCTCTGAAAAGGGTGTTTTGTTAGAAATCTTTGTTATTGGTCTCACTTTTTTGTTTCATGGCTAGAGTCTTGTTAATTGAACTTGTGTGATATAGAATTTTAAAATTGGTATCCGGTTCTTAACAGATGTGGTGGAATTTACAAGTTTATGTTTTCATATTCAGTTTTTTTTAAGTTATAATGTGCTGATTGTGGTTGTATCATTCCATACACATGGATATGGCATTCCTTTGACCTTTTTCCATTTTCCAATATCTGTTCTCTGTTTACATGATTTAGTTTTCCTCTGCTCTTACTCCTTAAAAGAGTTGAATGGTAGATAGAATTGAAGGCTCTCTATGACATATAATTATATATTTTTTTTCAGTCAGTGGTTTCATGTGATATTATCCATATATAATTTGTAGTTAATGTCATACTGATAAAGTGTAATTTGTCTGTCTTGCAAATTGGTTTTCTGAAGTGGATTTGGTTCATGTAAAAAGTAAACGGTATGAGAAAAATGAGAGGCAGGGAAAGGTCATTCTTCCATCTTATCTTTACTGATTATGTCACACATACATTCTATTTCCATGTTTGTTCATAAACAATTGATTAAGGTCATTCTTCCATCTTATCTTTACTGATTATGTCACACATACATTCTATTTCCATGTTTGTTCATAAACAATTGATTAAGGTCATTCTTCCATCTTATCTTTACTGATTATGTCACACATACATTCTATTTCCATGTTTGTTCATAAACAATTGATTATTTCTTGCTACTGACACGGCAAGTAATAAACCCTGGCGATGTTATTTGCACATTTCAGTCAAGGGGTTGCCCCTGTTGAGACACAAGTACGCATAGTGTATTTATTTGGTTAACTACTTTTTAGCGATCTTCTCCTATACCTGGCTCATTATGTGTCCAGTGAATGTATCCTTAATTCTATTATCCCCTAAACGTTTTTATGTTTTCATTTACTATCCGCAGTGCAAATGTTTTTGGAGTTTCAACGGAATCTATGCAGCTTTCTTTTGACGCCAGAGGAAATAGTGTACCTACAATACTGCTGTTAATGCAAAGACATTTGTATGCACAAGGAGGCCTGCAGGTATTTATCCTAGCTCCTAGTCCTTCCTTACCTTGTTGAGAATGTAAAGGTGTTTTGAAGAAATATGCTTCTTTAACAGTAATGTGAGTTATTGGATGACCAATTTCCATATTATTTTTACCATGTTTTGCTTGTGATTTTACCAGAGACCTTTTGCATAATTTGTTGTTTAATTTTAATTAGACTTGAATCTTGAAATTTAAATTATACATCCAGGCTGAAGGAATCTTCAGAATCAATGCTGAAAACGGTCAAGAGGAGTTTGTGAGGGAACAATTAAACAGAGGAGTTGTACCAGATGGCGTTGATGTGCACTGCTTGGCAGGTCTCATAAAGGTATTACTATTTTTTCCTAATTATCTTGAGATTTATTTGGAATTGCAGTCTAGGATTGTTGGATTTTGTTCTGGTCGTCTATTTGAAAGTTGTGTAGGTGGATTTAATAATATGCTAATGTTAATTATTTTCCTTTTTCTAACCACTGGGTAGAGTGGTGGATGCATTAGAGAACACTAAATCATTAAGGAAACTTTGTTAAAGAAATTATTTCATTAATTTTGATGTGCTTGTGTTCCTTCACAGGCTTGGTTCAGAGAACTACCCACTGGGGTATTGGACCCTCTCTCACCTGAGCAGGTGATGCAATCCCAGTCGGAAGAAGAATGTGCTCAGCTTGTGAGGCTTCTTCCTCCAACAGAAGCTGCTTTGCTAGATTGGGCAATAAACTTAATGGCAGATGTTGCTCAAATGGAAAACTTGAACAAGATGAATGCACGTAATGTTGCAATGGTTTTCGCACCAAACATGACCCAAGTAAGACCAGATCATTTTCTGTCATGAATGTAGTTTACAGTTCTGTTCTTAGCCCCGTTATTTGTTATTGAATTCTTACAATACAAGTCAACCCCATCTTATTCGATATAACTTCAATGAGTGGAGCAAACATTTTGACATATTATTGTGATATCTTTTTGTATGTGTAGTAAAGTTAGCTCAATTGCCTTCAACTGAAGGAATACAAAAATTGGTCTTTGGTTTTCTCACCCTTAACAGGTGTTCTGGAGATTTTTGAAGATCCGGGAAAACATATTGATGTAAAATGGCTAATAGTTTTAGGATTTTAATTTTGGAATTGAGGCTTAGGGTTTGATTCTATTAGTTATTACGGGAATTTATGGTATGTTGGATTATCTTATTCCAATCTAGCATAAGGTTAGCCTATTATGTTGAGTCTGTAGATTGACCACCATTGTAATCATTTGCCATTTCTTCGTACTTATAGTTTGAGATTTTATCCTTCTTCAGAGATTATCTGATAGGGTCAGAGTGAGTATTCTTCCCTAGAGGGCTAGATAAGTATGTGTAAAACTGGAAAACTATCCTTTTAATTCTTGTGAATATTCAGAAAAAAAATTCACTTTAGTACCACATAAATTTGGCAGTGGTTTCTTCCACTCCTAAAATCTTTTGGTTTTGCCATGTAAAATCATTGTCTTGGTCAAAGGTTATGGTTGATTTATGTTGCAACAGTTGCATTTCTGATTGACTCTGGTTTGTGTGTTTTTGCTCCTTTAATCTTGTTTCTAGTATGCTGTACAAAATTGTAATGTTTTTCAGTGGTTATGATTAGTCTACATTGCAATAACAGTATTTCTGTCTTGCATGTCTGCTACAGATGGCGGATCCTTTGACTGCTTTGATGTATGCAGTACAAGTCATGAATTTTCTGAAGACTCTGGTCGTAAAGACACTAAAGGAAAGGGAGGAGTCTATTGTAAAATCAAATCCTGGTCCAAACCTTAACTCTTTTGACGATGATGGACACCATAACAATTCAGAAATGCTACACAAGGATGGTAGTGAAAATGGAAATGATTGTAGTGCTGAAGATGAAGATACATTATTTGTTGCTGCAGAGCCGTTTCAACAAAGCCCTAGTCATCTTACCGAAGACGGCTGTGAAACTGAATCCAAAAGGTTGCTTACATCTACTGAAAATCTTGTTTCTAGTGGAAACAGGTTGTTGGTTGACAGTTGTCCATGCAATCTTGTGTCTCAAATCTGCTCTTTGGCAATTGGGATTCAAGACTATGGCCTCACTACTGGGCAGACAAAGGGGGATCAAGCAAAATTCTGCAGGAGCAAAAGCCTTCAGTTGAGTACTTATGATATAGACAAATGTTCCAACAAGGTGATTGACCTTCCGGTGGCCGGAGCTGCAGAGAAGAACTGCGGAACTGGCATTATTGGGCGTATAAATTCAAGAAAGGAGTTGGCTGAAGCTTGGCGTTGAAAGGTTCTCATCCTGAGGGACAGGACGACGGAAGAAAAGTGGTACTACCATAATGTTTCTGCAATTGTGATATCAGTAAATATGGACTACCTGTGAGTTGCATAATTGCTGATGTCATAATGCAGTGCATCCATGTTGTGAAGGCCCCAACATGGAGAAGGAAAAGCAAGGGAAAAGGACAAGGTGTAAAGGGGAGATCTCTATTTGTGTTTCCACACTTTTGGATGTGCTCACTACTACTACTAGTTTGCTGTTGTGTTTTTCTGTTATTGTTTCTTCGGTGCGCTTTTTAACCATGTTTCTTTATTCTCTGTCATTAACCATGCAGACTTTTCCTAACGTTTTTCTTTCCGTTGCTGAAGTATAGAATTTAACGAATTCAAAGTTGTCTGTATGCTTTGCTCAGCACATTTTTTGTATGAATGACCCCATGTATGTCAGTTTGGATTTTTAAGGGAGAGAGAAATGGTTTCAATATATGAAACATGATGGACTGATGTAGAAAAAGACTGCTATTTCAATGTGTGGTGAATATTCTTCAAAGTGTAGTAGTGAAAAGAAAATAAGTCATATCTCTATTCTGAATGAAGCTACTAAAAGGAGAAGAAAGTGATGGAATAATGGAATTGTATCAGACAAAACTAACCTTTTGTTGGTTCTGCGTTAAAAATCCAGAACGTGTTGCAATTTGATGTGTTATTATTTCTAAATAACAGTAATGTTCTTGTAATCACGTAAGCTACATCTTGAATAACAGTGGCCAGAAGCTAAGAAAGGTGGAAACTTTGAAATCCTTTATTAGTAAATCGTAATTATGTTCGGAACCCATAAGAAATCACGATGGAATGATCTTTTTCGTTTTCAGTTTCTTCATTAGAACTATAGCACTTAAAATTTGAACAATTTTCAGACAAAAATTGTCATTTTCATATTCAAAACTCTATCCTTTATTTCATTGACTTTTAAATTATATTTCAAAACAGATGTAATAGATAAAATAAGTAATAGGAACTGAGTTCTGATTCTTTTTCGGATATCTTAAAAAAACAATTTTTAAAATAAAAAAGCGATTATAAAATGCAGTAAAAGTGATGAGTCATATTTTTTAATCATTAATCATGAATAGATATTAAAAAAATGTAAAAACGATGAAACACGGTGCATGCCACGGTGTTCCAGTTTTGAGGTGTGGCTGTGGATAAAAGATAGAAAGGAAGAAGCTTGAGAGGTTGAGCAGAGAAGAAGAGATGGAGGCAGTAGCAGGTTCCCGCCATTTCTCCACTCTTTCCCTTTCTTTCTCTCACAACAGAACCCTGCGTTCTTCTTCTGCCAAATCAGTCAAGCTTTCTCCTCCTTCCACCAACGCTTCCTTATCTTCCAGAAACCGGTTCGCGGTATGATGCTCACTGTTTAACACAAACACTTTCAGTGATAATTAATTAATTAATTAATTAATTTGGGTTGTGTGGCAGAAAGAGTTATGGGGTTGGGTGAACTCCAACTCTAAGGGTGTGGCCGTGAGAAGGGACTCGCGCGGACTGGTGGTGAGGGCTGAAATGTTCGGCCAATTGACAAGTGGCCTTGAGACTGCATGGAACAAACTCAAAGGAGAAGGTTTTCCAAATTTTGAAACAATTTACCGACTTATTACATTGTTTAGATTGTTATTGAGCTGATTTGGGTGTTTGTTTATGTGTGTAGAGGTTTTGTCTAAAGAGAACATTGTGGAGCCTATGCGAGATATTAGGAGAGCTCTTCTAGAAGCGGATGTAAGTTGCCATTTTTAACGTGTTTTTGAGTTGTCTCGAATTCTAGGAAACTGTTTTTGAAGGTGGTAAACAAACAGGGCCTTGAGTAGATGCGTGTTGTGTTGGCAGGTTAGTCTTCCTGTTGTCAGAAGGTTTGTGCAGTCTGTCAGTGATCAGGCTGTGGGTGTTGGTGTCATTCGAGGGGTGAGACCGGATCAGCAATTGGTTAAGGTAAAATCATTCAGTTCCACACTTATCACAACTTCACAAGCTGTTCTTTGTTGTTGTGGCTGAAAACTTAGCGTGCTAGCATTTCTATCACCTTTAAATCACCACGGGAAATTCTAAGGTGCAAATCCACTATTTTCTTCAACTGTTTCCATTTGTGCAATAAATTTCAATTTCAGCCCCACAAGAAGTTTTTAGACCCAATGTGTGTTTGGTTGCAAAGGTTCATTTGAAAAATCTGAACTTTGCATTTGAATTCAACTGGTTATATCTCGTTTTTCTTTTTTGTTGGGTGGGGTTTGTCAAACTGTATTTGGAGTTTGTGGCATGGAATGCACCGTATGACTATTGCATTATAGCACTATTGTGCTATTGCCTGCATATGTATATTTCGGTTTGTCTTGATAATATGTGCATATTTCACTTGCAGTAAAGGTGAGATTTGTATGAGATAGATATTGATCTATTTTTGTCTGAGTACTGAATATCTATATAAGAATGAAATGGGTGTTGTGCTGATCATTTGGTTTTGCAGATTGTAAATGATGAACTTGTACAATTGATGGGTGGAGAGGTTTCTGAACTGGTTTTTGCCAAATCTGGACCCACTGTCATTTTATTGGCTGGACTCCAGGGAGTTGGGAAGACAACCGTCTGTGCAAAGTTGGCAAATTATCTCAAGAAACAGGTGTGCTTTCTTCCCACTTATTGTACCTCCTTCCTTGTTGATTGTGGTTCCTGCACTTTACTGAAAATTTAAAGCTAATCGTCTTAAGTTTATCTCAGGGAAAAAGTTGCATGCTAGTTGCTTGCGATGTATACAGACCTGCTGCTATTGACCAGCTTTCTATTTTGGGAAAACAGGTACTGGAATTTTATTGCATTGAAGTTGATCCTTGGCAGTTATTTGAGAAATATGCATCCTTTAAATATTGCCATCAATGTCATTTTAAATTTTCAATTGAAACTTTTGTTATGGAGCCCTCAGATTCTGTTGCTACTACCATAAAACTGATGAAGAAAGTGTATTGTAGTGGAAGTGATGTGTTTTATGGCCTGTTATGCTTGTGTTGTTGGGCATTGCTTTGGTATCTAGCTATATTTTCTCCTCCCAGGCATTTTCAGTGTATTTATTGATCTATATTAGGCTCTTAAAATATGGATTTTTTTTTAACCAATTGAATCAGACATCAGAGATCTAATTAATATTATTTTACTATCTCATTTTCTTCTGTCATTTTATATGTAGTCATATTTATAACTAGTTGTAGCTTGTATCAGGTAGATGTGCCTGTCTATACAGCAGGTACGGATGTTAAACCTTCAGAAATTGCCAAACAAGGCTTAGAAGAGGCAAAAAGGAAGAAACTTGATGTCGTTATTGTTGATACCGCCGGTAGACTGCAGGTGATTATCTATGGGATCGGAAATGTTATAACAAATAATTATTTCATTTTTCTGTTTATTCTTGAATCATTTTATTCTATTGATTACGGTTGTATTTCTTATTGGACAGATTGACAAGACAATGATGGATGAGTTAAAAGAAGTGAAAAGGGCATTGAATCCAACAGAAGTGTTGCTAGTTGTAGATGCAATGACAGGGCAAGAAGCTGCAGGTATTCAGAAATGTATTTGTACTCCTTTACGTGAATGGAATTTTTTTCTATAAATAGTCCAATGAAAAAAAAATCATTCATACTTATGAAATGGTTAATAATTAATGATTATCATATTACTGATCTGTTTCTTTTGGCTTTGGTGTTTTCTTGCGCCTTGTGTAGCTTATTAGTTATTATACTCCAACATTATAACCATTACAAATTCTGACGCTACTATTTTTGTTGTACAGCGTTAGTGACTACTTTCAATCTTGAGATTGGAATAACAGGTGCCATCTTGACAAAGCTTGATGGTGATTCAAGAGGTGGAGCAGCTTTGAGTGTCAAAGAGGTTTGCCTGCCTTTATCTTAGCCTTCGTAAAATGTTTTTATTTTCTATTTTATTTTCAAACTTTGCTGCAACCTTGCAATTTGTTTTTGTCTTAAGCAACGTTTACCATTCTATACCGTAATTTTTAATATTACAAACACTTCAAAGTTGGTTCCCTTAATTTACAAATGTGAATACTAGATGCTTGAGGAAAGGAAATCCTACCATCTTAGCTGCTCTTCTTTGTGTGATGTGTTGTGTCAATTACAGTAACAGAAGGCTAGACATTAGAAACAATCCCATTCGATGGTGTTAAAGTTAAAATCCCATATTGACTAGGAATATATCTAGAAATACTTCTCATAAAACTTGGCAATCATTTGGGTCTCTAATAGATGTTTGGTCTGGCAAATTCCATACTCTAAATGTTTGGTCCCCGGATGAAAGTTGGGTTAAGATCCCACATCAGCTTGGAATATGGCTGAAGTACTCCTTAAGCTGGCTTTGGGTTTAAGTATATCCAATCCTAATTTTGGATTAATTGTAAATGTCAAACTTCATGCTCCAAATTTCCTGTCCTTGGATGAAGGTTGTGTTAAGATCCTACATCTAATATGGCCAACATACTTTTTCTAAGACTTGGGGAGTTCTCCCTTTAAAGATAGCTTTTGGGTTTCAGACAGTAAAAGGCCTGGCCACATTTGGGTAAATAACTTAATTAAGCATTTATTCAAAAATCTTTTGTCAAATGAGAGTTTATTCGTAGCTTGGGGCTTATTTTGATAAGCTTTTCAGTGTAGATTATTGAAATAGAATTAGACGGTTTATAGAAAGTTCATAAGCCACTTCCATAAGCCGAAGTAAGCTCTTCCAAACACCCAACTAGTCTATTTCTCTCAGATGGCTCAACCTCCCAACTTTTATGTTGTCTCTGAAATAACATAAAACAGTTTATATATATATTAACGTAATAGGTCCCTGGAATGTATTTCAATTCAAGAACATAATAGCCTGAAAATGAAATGTTGACGAACTCTTCTAGGGTAAACAAATGTTGTGTAAGCTGCATCCTTGCTCTCATCTTGTGAATGTATGTACCTAGGGAAATGTTGCAGATGTTCTCCTAGAAATACCACTTAGTGACCCCGTATCTTGTAGTGATTATTCATGATTTATTGGAGGATCTGCATTTGCAATCTTGTCCATAAATATCTTATAGCCACATTGAATTTGGAATGAGTGGCATATATCTAAACCTGATTTATACGACTCCTGGATTCTAAACAAAAATATACTGCTGATGCATGTTTTTATTTGTGAATGTATAGAAGTTGGGATGCCCTCAATTATGGAGGTTTTGCCTTTAATTGATTTTTGAAGTGACATCACATACATTTCGGATGAAGAAAACAGGGTGCAAAGAAAATAAGCACATTCGGAACTGTGAACTGATTAATATAACCTACCATTCTAAATCTCTTTCCTTCTCTCATATATCTTGTTTACTTGGATAGTTCAATGATGGCAGGTATCTGGAAAGCCAATTAAACTAGTAGGACGGGGGGAACGCATGGAGGATCTTGAACCTTTCTACCCTGATCGGATGGCAGGACGCATACTTGGAATGGGAGACGTTCTTTCTTTTGTTGAGAAGGCACAAGAAGTTGTAAGTCTCACTATATTTTTGTTTTATTGCCACAAAACAAAAATAAAGTATTCAATATGAATTATTAACCACTTTTGTTGTAGATGCGTAAAGAAGATGCTGAAGAACTGCAGCAGAAGATCATGAGTGCAAAGTTTGACTTCAACGATTTCCTAAAGCAGACGCGTACTGTTGCCAAAATGGGTTCCGTATCTCGTGTCATTGGAATGATTCCTGGTATGGGGAAGGTATGTGATCCTGCACATGAATTGTACTAAATATTATATTTATGACACTTTTATGTATGTTATGCCCCATGGCAATCGCGAACGATGGAGGGAATTATCTTATAACTATCTCCGGATTTTGGTTTATGAACCTTGAATTGAGCATTGCTATAATTTGCATATTATTCTTGATATTTGAGGTGTTGATTCAGTAAATGCTATAAAGCTTATATAATATCTACATGGATGCAGGTTACTCCTTCTCAGATTAGAGATGCAGAGAAGAATTTGCAAAATATGGAAGCAATGATAGAAGCAATGACCCCTGGTCCTCTCTTTCTACTGACCAACTGTTAAATAAAATTGCCCATATCATCTTTATCTATGTAAATTTTTTTCTTGACATAGGAGCATCTTTAGCATGCAGTATATGTTGATGACTTGCATTACCTGGCTGACTTATGTCCTTTGATGGATTACTTTCGCTTTTGCTACCAGTTCAATTATCTTTCAGCAGTGATTGCTTTTCTGTACTTTTGACGCTCAGTTGCTGATACTCCATCCATTCTCCCCCAGGCTTTTTAGTCAATTGTTGTTATCCATGATGATTATGGCTTGAATGTCACGGTTTTTTTGACATGTATAGGTTTCGATGTTGGTATTATTTAGCATATTCCTCTGCTTCTTTTTTAAAATATATGCATTGAGAGTGTGTAATACATATTATGTGCTACGGGTAAGCACATCTTCAACGTGCAAATGATCATTACATTGAACTCATAGCAAAATTGACTGAAACACCCGAGGGCTCAGATTCCCTTGGTTATCAAATCATAAAAGTGCTTATTTTATGCTTTTTTTCGTTATTGTAAGGAGAATTGACTGTTATTTTTACCCTATGACTTGTCAAACCTAGATTAAAACCAACCTTTCTCGATTATTTCCAGAGGAGAGGGAAAAGCCGGAACTGTTAGCAGAATCCCCTGTCAGGAGGAAAAGAGTTGCTCTGGATTCAGGGAAAACAGAGCAGCAGGTATGTAGAGTGGACTTTCTTTCAAATTTAACTTGCTGCATTAGAAGCTGCGGTCTATTTACCATGGCTATACTTCCTAACATAGAGGAATGGATATATCAGGTAAGCCAACTTGTAGCTCAGCTTTTCCAAATGCGTGTTCGTATGAAGAACCTGATGGGTGTAATGCAAAGTGGATCACTTCCAACACTTAGTAATCTTGAGGAAGCACTTAAAGCGGAGGAAAAGGTGATTTCATTTTCTATATATATGCGATTAAAAAAAAATTTCAAGTTACTTTATTTAGTTTTTGAATTAACTGAGCTAGTTTGTGTAAAATAATAATATAGGTATTCAAAACCTCATCGATAGGTATCCCTTGGCAGTCCATTCTCTAGCTCAATTATGTTTGGCGTGTTATGCTTAAAATGTGCACTGCCATGCATGTAATCCATGCTGTGAGATGATTTTGAAGTGATCCTAATCTCTTGATGTCATTTTCATTTTTCTTATACTTCGATTCTATGTGCAAGACTTTCGGGATCTTCTACATATGTGAATGTAATCCATTCTGAAATGATTCTGAAACGTGAAACAAATGCAGAACATAATTGTAAATCTCGATCTTGTATTTACATGTACAATTGTGCATGGTACTTAACATAACTTTTGATGATTTGTGATTTCTTCATTCTGCTGATATCAGGCTCCACCTGGCACTGCAAGGAGGAGGAAAAGATCGGAATCAAGGAGTGTATTCGTGGACTCACCCGGAAGGCCAACTCCTCGTGGTTTTGGGAGCAAAAGTTGAAAATCTCTGAAGGGTTCAACACTAAACAATGGAAAGTCTGGATCAACGGTCTTTAGTAATCAACTTGTATGATTTGGCTTTCTTCAGCTAAAATATTTTTTATCATTAGAGCAATTCATATAGCTCCAACTTGTTTGATTCAGCTTTCTTCGGCTAAAATAATTATTACCATCATTAGGCAAATTCATATTGCAATGAGGGTTGTCCAGGAGTTTGATGTAATTTAGGCAGAGATGAGTTGTATCATATATTTGAGGGATATACAAATCTAAGAAGCATGCATGTCATTCTTGCACAATCTCAACTCTGTATCTTGGTGTGGGAGTGGAATGTTACACTTAAGACACCGACCAATATCTTTTCATTTGATTTTCTGACTTGCAAGCGTCACTTTAAGTTAAATAATCAAGTTTGTGAAACTAGCATTTGAGTAAATAATCAAGGTTAACTATAAACTTGAGTTTATCTAAACAAAAAAGAAGTTGAAGGGATACTTAATAAGTTAAACTTGAATAATTCACAAATAATCAATATTTTTTAGAAACAAGACTATTCATAGCCATGTCAAATAGCAAATAAGAGTTTTTCATAAGGTGAAAATTTAAACTTTAATTCAATACATTTTGAGAGATTAATCCTTTTTATTAAACATAAAACCTTGATAAATGACTGAAGTTATTTACAGCTTTAAATTAACTAATGTTAAAAATGGAATATAACATGATAAAGTGAGTTACATCCTATATTTGGATAGCTAGGTACAGTTTAGTTTCCCTAAGAATACATGGAACTAAAATGATTAGAATAATATTTAGCAGAGAGAAAACAGTGTGCACCGTTTGTTCTATCATTTGAAGAAATCATTATGTTTTCTTTGTTCGAATCACCGAAAGTTTAGGGGAGTCCAAGCAATTATCTCAGTGAGCTTGAGAACAGGGATGACCCATAGAACTCTAACAACCTTATTATTTGGAAAACTGACACTTGTCAATTAAATTTGATTTTCTGACTTGCAAGCGTCACTTTAAGTTAAATAATCAAGTTTGTGAAACTAGTATTTGAGTAAATAATCAAGGTTAACTATAAACTTGAGTTTATCTAAACAAAAAAGAAGTTGCAGGGATACTTAATAAGTTAAACTTGAATAATTCACAAATAATCAATATTTTTTAGAAACAAGACTATTCATAGCCATGTCAAATAGCAAATAAGAGTTTTTCATAAGGTGAAAATTTAAACTTTAATTCAATACATTTTGAGATATTAATCCTTTTTATTAAACATAAAACCTTGATAAATGACTGAAGTTATTTACAGCTTTAAATTAAGTAATGTTAAAAATGGAATATAACATGATAAAGTGAGTTACATCCTATATTTGGATAGTTAGGTACAGTTTAGTTTCCCTAAGAATACATGGAACTAAAATGATTAGAACAATATTTAGCAGAGAGAAAACAGTGTGCATCGTTTGTTCTATCATTTGAAGAAATCATTATGTTTTCTTTGTTCGAATCACCGAAAGTTTAGGGGAGTTCGAGCAATTATCTCGGTGAGCTTGAGAACAGGGATGACCCATAGAACTCTGACAACCTTATTATTTGGAAAACTGACACTTGTCAATTAAATTTGAGCAATATTTTGGCATTGAATTTGCCATGAAACTTTGATCATGCATGTGTTATTTTTTCTCCTCTCCGTTCTCTCCTAGTATTGAATTCAAAACGAAAGGTTCCAACTTGCAGATTATTCTTGAGTAGAAGAAGAAGAAAATGGGAAGCCCACCAGTGAGCTCAGACATATCGTTTCCACCAGCAGACATTGATGGGGAACTGAATACTGGCAATAATGTTCATGTTGAAGTAGACCCTGTATCATCAGAGGTGGCTGCCACCAAAAAATCCAAGGTACTACCAATAAAAAGAACAATTCTTTTTTCTATATGTATACATATTTTGATCATATCACTGTAAAAGTCATGATTTGTTTGGATACATTCTTTCACGTCCTACATATCATTAATCAAATGTATTCTTCGATTTCACAGTATGTTACTGTTTGTTACGTATATATATATATATATATATGTATATGCCTTGCACTGATTGTTGTTATATATGCATTTTTGCTTCATTGTTTGAAGGAACAAGCTAAGGCCAATCAAGAGAAAAAGGAAGGGAAAAAGAGGGATGCCTTGCAAACACTAAAATCGGCCATTATTGTTTCAGGCATAATTGTGGCTGTGGCAGGTGTTGCCTTTGCCGTAACCAAGAAGTTAAGAGAGAAATGACCTTTCCTTGTATAAGAAATGTGGAGATTATAGTCTATAGACATTGTCTTAGGTTGCTTTTCTTGGTCAAGTACCTTTTATGTGTAAATTTCTTTACATAATTTTTGGGTTCACAAATAAATCCTCAGCCCCAACAATCTTCAATGTTGAAGTGGTCGTCATGTATGCTTTTTGCAATGTACATGATGATTTGTAGGTTGTAATTGTTGAACCCTTATTGTTTTTTGTTCCATTAAAAAAAATATAAACAATGTATTAATATATTCTGTATTTTATAAAAAAATAACTACAAATAAAGGGTTATGTAGCTGATAATACTTTCATTATGTAAAAGTGAGAACAATAAAGGGTTAAAAAAGCATATAATATTTTTTGAAGGATTAAAAAAAAAATCTCGTATTCAATATATATGTATCATTATAAAAGTAATATGAAACGTGAATATAAAAAAAGTTTACACTGGGAGGAGAAACCGCGCGCTCGCGGCGATTAGTTTCTCGGAAATTGGCTTCTGAATTCATTCAGGTAAGAATCCGTTCAATTCATTTTGGATTCTTAAGAAACCATTTTTCGTGCTTCTTTACATTCATTCACTTCCATGTTCCCAAATTTCTTCATGAGCTCGTCTTCGCTCTCTAATTTATGTGTTTTTTGGTCGCAAATAGTGGTTTCGTATTCGTAAACACTGTCGTCTGCATGATTAATTGAACAATTGTTACATTCTAGATCGTTGAAAATGGGTGGAATAGAAGAGAATCGAATTAGTTGACATTGCTCGCTCTTCAAAATAGGACACAGAAAAAAAATAAAACGGAATGAAATTGATCTCGTTTCGTTCCGTCGTATACTCATTTTACTTCCTTGATATGGAAAAAGAGATGGAACTGACGAACTGCTCACTGATTTTGTTCTTCCGAATAATGAAATAAATAATTTATTTTATGGCGTCTTAAAATATCCACACCATAGTATGCTGATTTTATTTTATAATTTAATTAATATACACTAAAAGATTTTTCTCAGTTAAATAATTTTACATCTTACTCTGTCAACCGATTAAAAAACCAGTTTCGGTGTGACTTTTAGGTTTTATTTTACACCCCTACTAAACATAGTCCTAATGCATGTTTGTTTAGTTGATTCTGCTTGAATTGAGGCTGATTATTAACCATGAGACCCTTTCTAATATGATGCGGTTTTTTTCTTTGGGGATGTTTGTTGTAATTATGAAACCTTTTACCATTTAGAGACTCAATATTAGTTTTTTTCCTTGACTGTTCATTATCATTGCTTATATAACATCACATTACTGGGCTGCTGTTTGTGTTAGAAAGTTCCAGCTATCTTAATTTTATGGGGACTGGTCACTTACAGTAGTAGTATTAGCATCTAGTATTAGTGAACTACAATTGTAGTTAGTGAAAGGGATATTTGAAATTTGAACCAGAGTAAATTATGAGACAGGATTTATGTGAACGAAAGTCAGTTGTTTCATCAAACTGATCAAAGAAGACGAGTTTTTCTTGCCATCAAGTCTTGTCTTGTTCATTTGTAGGTGGGTGGATGTTTTCTTTTCTGAACTTGAATCAATTTTTCTTCTTGTGTCTTGAGCAGAATATGGATATGTCAAATCCTGCAGCCTTTGTCAATGCAGAACTACTGCACTTTTATGTTGGAAGGAGAGTAAGGGCGTTGATGCAGGTTGTGAGATCTGATGGTGGAGTTGTCATCGGAAAATCAACAGATGAGAAACAGCTAGTTGTAAAAGGATCACCCCCTGCTCCTCTTACAACTTTTGTAGAAGTTTTTGGTATTGTTAACAGTGATAAGTCGATTGCTGCTGAGACATGGACCAATTTTGGTGATTCCATTGGTATTGTTTTCCTTCCCATTCCTCAACTTGATTTTGAGATATGGCTGAAACATGTGGAATAGTTTTTATTATCTGTGACTCGTTAATTTTTATGGCATTCCGAAGTTTATGAGCTGTGGGTTCTGATGTATTTTTTCCCCTAATGGCAGATATGTTCAGCTACAATAGGCTCTGTCAGCTTGCAAATGGAGAACTTAGATACCTGTTCTTGTGAGTTATAACAAGCTTATCTGATTATAGGTCTCTATCATATGGAAAACTAGGAGACTTAACCATTGTGCCGGCAATAGTGTTTGTCATTTGTCTTCAGCTTAAGCAGTGGTGCATTTTCTTTTCGTATTTACCTCCATGAAACAGAAATAGATCACAAATCGTCTCATGACACGATTTTAATTGTGAAAAATATTAATGAAATTGTGTTAATATGACACAAAGTATTGTAAATAATTTCTTTTACTTTTTTATGTCTCAAAATTATAAATATATCAATAACAATAATTAAATAACAAAAAGTTAAAAATATATTATTCAATAAAAAATAATTATCCAAGTAATTTATTTCATAATATATTTGTATCATTGTTTATCTTTCAATTTATTTTTTGAAAAATTAACATGTTTTTTTCATTACCTTTTATTAATCATTACCATTGAAATGACAAAAAAAAAATATTGAAGTTTCAAATTTTTATTGATAAATTTTTAGAATTATTAGTATGGTTTATACACAAATTTCCATAAGTTTTAAATTCTAACCCATGATATCGTGTAATGGATTTGATAATGAATGTAGTGCCTGAATGTATTGATGTGTTTAGGACAAATGACATAAATATTATTGTGACAAAAGTATTTCCACATTATTTTTAATTAATCAAATCCTTTGTACATATATTCTTTAAATTTTTTACATAATCTTGTAAGATCCTTTTTTGATTTATAGTAAATCTCTTCTAAGTACTCTGTAATATTTTTTGCTACATATGAAACGAAGATATCTATAACTGAATATGTCATAAAACTGAAAAAGAAAAAAACATATAATAATTTTAAGAATAATATTTAAAAAATAAATTTGAAGATCAATATGAAAATAATTTATTATTCTACTATGTGTCACAATTTTGAGCTCACTACCACCATACAATGGCTAATGAATATCATTTGAGCATTTCTAATAAACACACGTTAATTTGAATACATATATATCAACATTATTACTCATCACTCCATTCCATATTGTCTAGTCACCTTCTACCTAATGAATGTCATTTGAGTATCTCTAATAAATACACATTAATTTGAATGCATGTATGTCAAGAGTATTACTCACCACTCTCACCACTATATTTGATATTATCTAGTCACATGTTTTTCATACCTGACAAACAATGACTTATCCTTTTGTTTTTTAGGATATCTCCTCAACTACCAAATTTTCTTCACCTTTGTCACTTTCAAAAAAATATTACTAGGACCACTGCACTATTTTCGTTAAATAGACACAGTTGAAAATGGGTCTAATAATCAAGTTCTAATAATGTTTATCTGCATACATATGAATAAAATTTATATTTAAACAATCAAACACGGCCATAACAATATATATATTTTCATAATAAAGTTTTTCATAACTTCATAACTTCTCTCTAACTAAATAGAAGAGAGTAACCAAAGCACAACTCACAGAGAGGAAAAAAGGAACCACAACAAGGAAGAAGACACGGGAAGAAGGAAGGACAAAACCTACCTTTCAATTATAAACAGTTGAGAGCATACTTGTCATATCAGTAATATGAGTGGTGCAGGTTCAAAATGGGGGGTGCAATAAGTAAAAGCCTTTAAAAAGTGATGGATGAGGGTGATTCAGAAGGCCCGGTCCAAAGGCCCAAGGCTAGCAACAGTGAATTTCGCCACCACAACTGCATAATCATAAGGCGCGCGCGCGCACAAAGGATTAGGGTTTCGAACGTAACGATTTTGGAGCTTCTGTTTCGATTTTGATTTCGACCTGCTCACAATTAGGTACTTTCTCTCTTCTTCCTGTAGTTTTTGATAATGCACGAATTGGCGTGGCTTTTTATATATATAGAATCTCGTAATCTTGCGAAACAGATGCAAGAATGATGTTCCGTTAGTTTTCTTGACATTCCATGAGATTAGCTAGGCTATTCTACTACCACATTGTTCAATGGGAACCACTTAGTAGATTTATGGCTCTTAAATAGCACATTCCCATGTAGAATTTCATAATGAAAGCTCTATGTTTCTTAGGGAGCAGTAACATTGCTTTTATATGTCAAAAGAACTGAGATACTATGACGTATCTTAGTTTCCAATTAAACCTAGCTTAGTAGGGAGGGCACAGGAGTAGAATGTGCTGTTCTTTACTTTTACTTTCTCTCTCACCCTTTGTTATGTAAACTTTTATGTTTATTTTATTTGTTGTTCAGATTCTTATTTCTTACTTTTGTTCCTTTCCCACTCTGTTCTGTTTGCATTGTCCTCCTACAAATAGTTAAACAATTAACTAGCCTCTATTTTCTGGGCAACTCTTGGCATCTAAGTATCGAGAAATTCTGACATTCATTTCTCCGTAGATGTTTTTTTTGTCTTTGATTGCCCTGTTGAGCAATTCTATCCTCTTGATTTTTCGTTGAGAGTTCTCTCTTGCCTGTCTCTGTTACTTTTGTTGGTATGTTACAATGATCCCTAGATTAAATCAACCATATTGCTACTCCTTGGTCCATACCCTATGGAACAGTTTCAATCAAAATTCTTTCTCTGCTATTCCAATTGGCCTCTCATATTGTTTCCCCCTTACCATATTTGCAATCTCTCTTCAATACTTCTGGCATATGTGCTTCCTTCACAGTTCCCCTGCGAGTTTGCTTTTTCTAGATGCAAAAAATGCCTGGGACAGGGCAGAGAGATGTAGTGGTCAAAAATCCAGAGTCACCAGAGGGAAACAGTGAGCCTGAGAAACCTACAGATTCTGATGAGCAAGTAGACTTTGATGGGGACAATGATCAGGAGGAGACAATGGAGGAAGAAGAAGTTGAGTATGAAGAAGTAGAGGAGGAGGTAGAAGTAGAAGAAGAAGAAGAAGAGGAAGAGGAGGAGGAGGAGGAGGAAGAAGAAGAAGAAGAAGAGGCCAAGCCTTCAGATGGTGAAGATGAGACAAGAGTGGCAGACACTGAAGATGAGAAAAAGAAACATGCTGAGCTTCTTGCGCTTCCACCTCATGGGTCTGAGGTTTACATTGGGGGCATTCCTCAAAAAGTTTGTGACGAAGATTTGAAGGTATTTTGTCAATCCGTGGGAGAAGTTTCGGAGGTTAGATACATGAAATTCTTCTATCCTTTTTCTTTTCCCTTTTTTCATGTATTTCTTCCTAAACTGATTAAATTTGTACAGGTTAGGATAATGAAGGGCAAAGAATCCGGTGAAGCAAAAGGCTATGCTTTTGTGACCTTCAAGACAAAGGAATTGGCAAGTAAGGCTATTAAGGAGCTGAACAACTCTGAATTTAAGGTATTTTGGTACACTAGTTGTTACTATTTTTTCTGATCTGTAGTTGTTAACCTGTTCATTAATTAGGTCATCTACTCCTGTAGTCCAGTGTCCTGTTTTTATCATTTATCTTATAATTTAAAATTCTATTTCCTATCTGTTTAGCTGGCCAGTAGTAGTGTTATCTGAATTAAGTCGCTTTTTTTTTCTTTTCTGAGTTTCCAGGGAAAAAAAATAAAGTGCTCAACATCTCAAGCTAAACACAGGTTGTTCATTGGTAATGTTCCCAGAGATTGGACTGAAGAAAATATGAAGAAAGTTGTTGCAGAGATTGGCCCTGGAGTCATTTCTGTGGAACTGTTGAAGGTTTGTTTGACATTTTTTCTATTATACGTCATATAGTATGATTTCAATTTGCTAGCTCGTGTTTAAAGTTTGTTCTTTCTTGTTACCAAAACTATTAAGTGTGATGTATAATGGGTAATTTCTGTCTTGAACTGGCAAACTGTTTAATTGTTACAGGACCCACAGATTTCTAGCCGTAACCGGGGATTTGCTTTTGTTGAGTATTACAACAATGCTTGTGCAGAATATTCAAGGCAGAAAATGTTAAACTCAAACTTTAAACTTGGCAGTAATGCTCCAACAGTTAGCTGGGCCGATCCAAGAAATTATGAATCATCTGCAAATTCTCAGGTGATTTATATATAATTAAATTTTATGAATACATCCCCTTAAGATTTTGACGAAAAAATTATGTGTAGGCCTGTATGGCTATAGTTTGTGCTGAGATATAAATCTGGATCATATTTGTTGCTACGTTTGCATTGCTACTGTTTATATTATATAGCATATTTGTTGCTACGTTTTCATTTACAGATGGTACTTTTTTTATGAAAAAGGAGATTTATAATAGGAAGAGAGACCTTTGTTAAAAAAAAAATGTATTTAGTTAGTCGTAATAAAATGTTATTATTGATCAATTAATTACTGAGTTTTTTAAGACATTAGCGAGTAAAATATTTTGGGAAGACCTAAAGCAAAGACTTTCTCTGTCTTACTATTGGGCTGTCCCTGGGATTAAATTTCCTGTATCTTTGGTTATTGTGTTTCATGTTATATTGTCTGTGCAGCTTCTGTGAGAATGGGATTAGCTTTCCTGTGGTCTTCCTCATGAAATACTTTTTATATGTGAGTTATGCTTTATAGAGTTATATAATTGACACTCAGTGTTTGTTACAAGGTAAAAGCATTGTATGTAAAGAACCTTCCAGGAAACATTACTCAGGATCGCCTTAAGGCTTTGTTTGAACATCATGGAAAAATCACAAAAGTGGTTGTCCCTTCTGCTAAAGCCGGCCACGAAATGAGCAGATATGGTTTTGTGCACTTTGCTGAAAGGTCAAGTGCCATGAAGGCATTGAAGAACACAGAGAAATATGAAATTGATGGTAGTTTTTTTTTTCTCCTTTTTATGATACATTTTTCTAATATTTTCTTTAAAAATAGTGGACTAGACTGTTACAAATGGTGAGCGTTGTCTCCTTTGGGATGGACAGGACAAACATTGGAGTGTTCACTAGCGAAGCCACAAGCAGATCAGAAGTCACCTGGGGCAGCAAATCAACAGAAGTCAGCCTTACTTCCCACTTATCCACCTCATCTTGGTTATGGTATGGTTGGTGGTGCTTATGGTGCTGTAGGTGCAGGATATGGTGCTGCCGGCTTTGTACAAGTAAGTTTCTCTTTGACGGGTTGGGTCTCAACTTTTTAGTTTTACAGTATTTTGAAAAAATAATTGAGGTTTGGAGGTTGGGCCCGGAATACGCTTCCCATGAACACTGCGGCAACTGTGTTGTCTCACCTTGAGAGGTTGCAGGAGTGAGTTGCACTCTAATAGCTGTAACGCTTGAAAAAAATTATCAAGTTTGATGATTAATGTCTTGAACATTCCCACGTAATTTCACTTGCAGTAAATGATCCCTAATTGTTAGGTGTCTTTTTAATTTAGTTATTGATGTACTTGTGATTCACAATATCTATTACCAATACATATCAATAACATATCAACTTGAGTACTGATAACAGATATAATGATTGATATTAATCTGACTATTGTGTGATTTGATTAATCTAATTTGAACAATTGATGCATGGAAAATTGTAACTGCTGTACCCAGTTTAACTTTACCACTCCTTTGCTCTCTACTTTTAGTCAAGAGTTAAATTTAACAAAATGAAATGCGGTCCTCTCCGCTCTTTTAAGCAACACTGCTGATACTGGTGCTGGTATGCCTCTATATGTCGCTAACCAATGTTGATGTCCTTAAATGTGCAGCCATTGATGTACGGTCCTGGACCAACCCCTCCTAGCATGACAATGATGCCGATGCTTTTACCGGATGGAAGGATTGGATATGTATTGTGAGTATCATGATTTATATAGTTTTTTACTATTGGCAACATCTATATCTGAGTTTTTTTGCTTTTCTCCGTGGTACATATAGGCAACAACCAGGGTTTCAACAGCCTGCTCCAATGCTGGAATCCCAACATGGGAGGAGTGGCAGCGGTAGTTCAAGCAGTGGGAAACGCAGTAATGATAATAACCGCAATCGTGGGCATGGCCGATATCATCCCTACTAAATGGACTTTTGAGGAGCTAGGAAATTGAGGTTTGTTCCTACCTAGTAGTGCTTTACCTCCATCAGTTCTGAATTAGTTTTGTGACTGAACAAATAAGTTCTGGAGAAAAAAAATCCAGCGAAATGAAATTACAATTCGATTCATGTGTATTTATGAAACGGGATTTTTCTGATATGCTATTCTGTCTCCATCAGTAATTGCACCTGAGGCTTAAATTCTTGATGACTCTGCGCGGAGCCCAACCGATTATAGGACGCAGCTGTGAATGTAGTTGCAATTTTTGTACCAGTACTACATATTTTTAAAGGCATTTACAGCAGGTTTTCATATAATTTTATTTATTTTGTCCATCAATTTTGAGTTCAAATTCTTAAATAGACAGTAGTGATCTGAAGGACATGATAAATATTACTAGATCCGTGAAAAGTTATAAAGTAGGTGTTTCAAATATTTAGCTTGTGGTTTCCATATATTTATTCGTGATTCTAACCGTGGTTGTAGAAGAAATAGAATTTTAGGACGAAGTTATCTGTAGCATTAGACTGTAAGCGTTATTTTATCTTTAGAAGTATAATTTATCTACTACCGTCAATTGAAGGAGTTTAATAATGCCTTCCAAAATAGAAAAAGAAAAAGGTCGAATGATACCATATTTATGTACTTCATTTCAGTTGCGGATATTCAAAATTAACAGAACACGAATACAGGACTTGGCTCAAGAAAGTTTGTGATGTATCATTCTAATCTCATCTTTTTAGGATTTACCGATTAGGCAATTCACAATTTATATTTTTTTAAGTGATCTCGGTTCTTTTTAATTAAGAATATTTTTCATTTCTTAGTTATTTTCTATTTTTACGATAACTCGTTTTGGGTTTAATCTTTATTCTTTCTAAAATTGAAGAGACAATATTTAAATTGAGTTACAAAATTAAAGTTTTGATAAAAATGGAAATGACTTTAAAAATGTGAGATTGGAGTTTGAATAGTGAAATTCAGATTTTTGTTGTCCCTAAATAAAAACTTAATATTTTTGCAGATGCGCTTTATGTTGAAAAGGTTAAAGATAATGTAATTAGTTGAAGTTCTAAATATATAGCAGAAATAAGAATTTGATAACTTTAAAATAGAAAAATGAATGTAAGATTGAATTTGTTTGATTTTAAAAATAAAGCAATAAAATTAATTTAAAATAATGTGAGGCAAATCATTCAATTCGTACCGAATAGATAAGTATTTATATTTTGCAATTGTACCAATAGTAAATGAGTATATTTTCACTATTAATTTATATATTTTTCAATTTCAATTTATCGTTAGGTGTTTTGAAGATTGAATCTATTTATATGAGATTATGAAAATCATCTCTAATTTAAAATTTTTAAAGTAATAAGTTTGTATTTTTTTTCTTGTGTTACTTTTTTTATTGTTAGTCAACTTTATTTTGTTGCTTATGATTTAAATTCGCACTTTAATTCTATTACATCTCTTCGTTCCCATTGAGCTGAAGTCTAATAATAATAGTACACTTTTATTGAAGTTTGCCTGAAGGGGATGTGGCAAGTAACTTGCTGTGAAATTTTCGTGTTCAATTTCAAAGGGCTCACACTATTTTTTATTAGTTGTGGATTTTCTTGTATCTAAGAGAATTATGTATATTACATGACATGATCTAAGAGTAATTGAAATTTATATCGACCTAAATATATTTTAATCCGTATAAAGTGAGTTTTGATTTTGATCTTTGTAAAAAATAATTGCTTTTGTTCCTCTAAAGTAAAAAATCACTATTTTTAATAACTATTATCGTGTGGTACTAATTAATTGTTTGTATAGACCATAGTTTAAGTAATCATTCTAAATGGCACGTATTAATAATATAGTATATAATAATAATGTGAAATTTAAAAATACTCTTAAGATATGAAAAATAAATATTATGTAACAAAAATATTGATTTCAAATTTTAGACTAATTAAAATCAAATAAATAATTTAGAGAGACTAAAATTACAATTTACGCATTTTATAAGAACTGAAAACAATAATTAAAATTTTATAAACAATTTTATAGGACCAAAATCAAAACTCACTAATTTTGTGGGATCTAAAATATATTTAATTTTTTTAACTATAGACAATTTTTTAAAAGTTGCATGATTAATAATGAAACACACTTGCCAACACTCAAGACGCGCTTAAGATACTGCCAACTTCCAGAAGGCAGAACTGAAACGTATAGCCCCCAGGATTCCATCCATTGAGAGTTCACCATATGATTTGCTTTCACTTAACAAATATAGCTAAAACTGAATTAGTAGACAAACTAAACTAAGATTAATAGCCATAGTAAAAACAAACTGTGAATCATGCCCAAAATACTAAAAAATGTCTTTATTAATATAAACTAATTTTCTGCATAAGCACTGCTGTGTTGGGGGCAAAAATTCTTAATAGTCGAGGATCAACAGAGACAAAATGAACAAAAGGGGCACGTCTTTTTCGCTTCCCTCTTAGAGATGTCCATTCCTTCACATATAATAAACTACTGATCATGCCCGAAATAATAATTAATAAATCACTAGATTAGCATAAACTCTAACGTCTTCTGCTGTGCTGAGCCAAAAAATCTTTATGTTCCAGGATCTGCAAAGACGAGATAACCAAGGAGACAAGTCTTTTGGTTTCCCTCTTACAGAGATCCCTTCCTTCACATATAACTTCAGTTCTACACATACATTAACCTCCTAGATGCAGCCTGCAAACAGGGCATGCTTCCGAATATTCACATGTTCTGCATTGGGAATTGACGTTGAATCAAAAAGCTGCATACAAACATAGACATCATGTTAGGAAATGTTGATCCACCATTTACATGCAGGAGGAACAAACAATAAAGCAAATGAGGGAGAGCGAAAACTCCACACATGGGAAGGTACAGAGAAGTAATCTATAATCTAATAAAATATTTCAATTTGAAACAGAAACTTTGATCTTCCCATACTTCATTTGAAAACAAGATATATTTGATCAATCAACAGATTGGTCCAATCAATTTAACCACCCAAGAAAGAAATCAATCATGAGGTTGCTAGTTGCTACAGAACCCTTTAGCAACTGAATTGCCCATCACAGATCACTTCAGCACACACTGGCCCTTGCCTAGACAAGGTTTGCCAAGTATGTTCTTAAAATTTTGAGAAATACAGGTGTATAATTTCACCATCAAGCTGAATTAAGAAAAACATGGATGCTAGTCAAATTTAATACGTTGTAATAGGTTGTCTAGCCAGGTGTATAATTGCACTTAGTAATAGGTTGTCTAGCCAGTCAAATTTAATTATATGTTGGCTCTAACTAGCTGAGAAGGTTTCACAAAATTGAAGCTGAATGCAAATAAGTGAAATATGTTAAATTAGTATTGAAATTTTAAATAATACGAATTATAAAATCTAGTATACAGTGTGTGCAAATGTGACTTGACTTGGTTCCTTCTGCCATTCCAACATTAAACAAGTGCTCTTAAAATACATGCAGGCACACAATTATGTTTTGCAGTTTTACCTGTAACTTTGATCCTTTCAAATTTCCATAGCCAATGATCAACAACATTTGACTGTAATCATACCATATGGCAACATGACACTAAAGCAGAAACATTTCAAATTGGTTTACAGCCATTCAATGCATACGATAAAGAAAATGTAACATCTTGGTGGTCAAAGTTGAAAATGGAGATGCTATTAGTGGACATGTAACCACTGGAATCCAGTTAAGATTTGCATATAACTTAACACTGATAAAAATGCATTCAGCCTGGATTAGTTTTTATGAGGCAAGCATTGATAAACAATCAAGATTAAGAACATTAAATAAAATTTCAAATATACATACATGAATTAGAAAAGCATAAACTAGTTTCTCCATAAATGTCTCATTATGCTAGCTACAAAACCACAGATCCAACAGTTATACACAGTCAAAGCCTTGGGTGATAAAATGAAGTAGAAAAACATTCTCTACACAATACTGACTTTGTAAATGCTTACTTGTTTCACTAAAATTCTTCACATGCAAGCAGAAAAGTCCTTTGGTGGCTCAATCCAGATGTTCTCAAAAGGGTCTTGCTCTCCCCAGTCATGACACTGTTTACGGGGATAGTATCTATAGTCATCAAGAGAGAATGATATGCAGCGCTTTCCATAGAAACGAACTTTAGAGAAGTAGACATTGTTCCTCATTATTCCGATGAGGTCAGTCCTGGAATGAGATGACAAAAAACTAGCAAAAAGAGTTACTCCATCTAGAGTTCTCATCTCTTCCCATTTCATTAATGTCTGATCTAACTTAAAAATAATGGGGTTCTCACTACAGCATGTATAAATTACTAATATATCTCCTCCATGCTCAGTCATAAATTTACCCTTCCACCAGTTTTTGGCAAAAAAATTCTCTGGGCATTTTGGTGGAGGTACTGCCAGAACACTCCAAATACATTCAACTGGGTCAAACACCCCAAGCCAACCTGTGAGGCTCAAACAATAAAATAACCCATTACAGAAGACAAGCTTATTCCAAATGCTACTGACAAAGGGCAAGCGGTTTGGGTGATTAATAGTGGTCCATTCTGTTGCCCCAGGATGACAAGTGCTAATAGCTACAACAGTAGGACTAACATGCTTAACAGTAAACAGAACACAGTCAGGTGATGTTGGAGCACAAGAGAAGGCAACAATTTGGTATGTCATCTCAAATCTTGGCATTTTTATCAGCTCCCGAGTAAAGGGATTAAAGAAGAATACTCGGTGAGTTCTGGGCCGGTATAGCAGTAACCAACCATCTTTTGTATAACAAACTCTGGATCCATTCAACTCTGGCAACTCAAGGGAGTAGGTCTTACGCTGCACAGGATCATAGAATTCATAACAATCGCCAAATTTTGGAAAATACATAAGCCATGGTGATTGGCTTACTACACGGACATCACTAGCAACAGAATGCCATCTCTTGCAAACAGAAGAAGCGCGGATGTTATCAGCAAGGATCAATCGGGACAAGATTAATTCTAAGAGTTCAGCAGGGAGATCAGCCCAGGATTGCAGCTCCAAATTTTCACTTTTCACCTCATCAACTGCTCTTCTATTATCTGTGATTGTGTCTCTTAGCCTGAATATAAGGGATTAGCATAAGCATGCGAGATAAAAGTGAAATAAAATCCAACAAATAAACTTATGATGCAACAAGGAATAAAGAGCCAAGATTTCGTGAGTAGAAACAGTTTTCCATCCCAACAAAGATGTAAACCAATCTATCTTCTAGCAGTTTAGGGAAATCTCAAACAAAGAACAGAAAAAATATGTAAACAGAACAATGGCACACACATGCAACCAACTTGTATCTTTTATCAAAACTTGTAAATGTCTTAGGTACCTAAAATTGTGGGCTTATGTAATGGAAAGTATAAAACATATCATACTGCCACTATTAAAAATCTACAGGAGCATTCCACAACCATCAACCCTAGAAATGGGTATTCATAGAGCCAGTCATGATGCACCAATTACAACTCCAAGAGAAAGGACAAATGTCAATACATGCAATAAGTGTATATGAAACAAGAAAAATTCCATCAAATCGAAAATAAGTAAACATGCAAGTAGCAATTATCACTTAAAAGTCGGTACAATAGCATTCTAGATAACTGAGAATCAAACACAGTATACAGACAACCTAAAAGTTACAACCTCAGCAAATCAAATTAGGTCAACCCATTCTTAACCTCAATCGTCTAAATCAAATACTGATCCGATCCACAAACCCTAGCAAACATTCCCAATTACAAACCAAGTAAATTAAACAGCTTGTCTTTTCCTTTTTGCGAAATTCAAACTCAATAGTAAAAAAAATAACTAAAGAAAAACCGACACATCCTGCAAATCCGTACTGATCCGGCATTGAAACCGTGTGGAAATGCTTCATGTCCCTATAAACTATGCAAATTAATAAAATAATAACAATAATAATAATTATAATGATAGAGAAATACAGAGAGTTGCAAAGTTCAAATTGGGACTAAAGATGAACAGAACTTACAATTTCAACTTCCTCTTTCTCTTCCCCGACATTTTCCCAAGCCAATTGGCTCACGAAGTTTTGTTTTAGAGAGAGAAAGAGAGAATTTCGCGTTCAAGACAGAGAGAGAAAGAGAGGATGAAGTTGCTTGCTACACTCCACAACTGCACAAAAAAGGTTAAGAGCACATGAACAACACGTGTGAGTGACTCACACACTTATACAAATAATACCCTGTGAACACTTCCACAGCCACCGCTACTCCCATCAAACCATCACGTCATTGATCATGACGTGTCAGAGATCTGTGGGTTCCTCTTCCATGCTTCTGATTACATTGTAAGATTTTGTTCACTCTGGTCAAAGTCAAATCTATTCACCCCTTTCTTCTTTTCACAATTCCTCTCTTCCTCTTTTTTCTATAATTTTCTTAGACACAAATTGTAGCATCTAATAATTTGTCTATAAACTAAATTATAGATTTGATTTGACTGTAAATAGGTTATATTTCTGGTTTTAACATATATTTGTTTCATTATGATTCAATAACGAATTTAAACAGTTGAATAATTATATCTCCAAATTATAGTAAGTAAATTGTCAACTATATTTTTTATGTAACGCTGTTTCATTATTATTCGATGACGAATTTAAAAAGTTGAATAAATATATCTCCAAATTATAGTAAGTAAATTGTCAACTATATCTTTTATGTAACGCTGTTATATGTTGGTGGATTATTTTGAACTTTGTAAATTTGTTTTAGAAGGAAAGATTAATTTTAACAGGCTAGCAAGTTATTTTGTTACTTTTCTAGCCAAAATTATATGCGAGAAATCTTGAAATAATAATATTCTTTTAACTCTCATAAAATGCATTATAGGATATTATACTTTGTAAAAACATATATATTATGATAAGAAAATCTAAGTCCACCAAATGAAAAACGAAATTTATTATCTAATTTCAAATTTAGATGGAATCATGATTAGAGAAATATTTAGAAAAATTTAAGAAGTTTTGCAGTGCAAACTCACCTATCTGCTGAAGGTCCAAGTATTAAAGGATAACTATATAAAGAAAACTAAACTGATTACATATTTAATAAGCTTAGATAATTAAGGAAAAAGCTAATAAGGGTTTTAATTTATTTATTTATTATTTATTTATTTACGTTCAAATGACACAAATTAAGCCTATACGTATATTTAAACATTTTTAAAAATTCAAGATGATAGATGATATATTTTGTAAATTAAATTATTGGTTGAACGAACTCTTAGACTTATCAATAACTTTTTATCCTCTTATGAGGTCTTTATAGCTTATCTTATTCCAGAAATTCCGCTGCTTATTTCTATCACCTATTCACTTAAAACCTATATTACAATAAACTTAAATTCCTACCCAACAGCGGATTCAAAAACATAATACATTCTGTTAGTATTCTCCTCACAATACTTAAGGATTTGATGAAGCCATGCAAGACATGATCAGCAAGCCAAAGCAAGCAAGTGGAAATCTGTTATAGGTTGTGTCTTAGTGTGAGTGAGTATGATTGGCCGTGAAAGAGAACCTATGCACATCTAAGGAGAAATTCATTAGCACATGGGTTAAATGATTTAAATCAAACCATAAAAAGGTTTTAACTTCAGTTAAAAACAGTTTTGGAAAATAAGATAGTTAAAACAGTTTTGGAAAATAAGGTACTGAACTATTATGAACTGATTTCAAGTTAAGCCGAATCAATTTATTCGTGTCTGAGCATAACTGAATTAACAGTTTTGGAAAA
>Ga0209700_101040_pt1 | contig 56100 bp, 23 predicted proteins | sample SiratroredBW_FD_187528 | JGI IMG/M metagenome (GOLD analysis project Ga0209700, IMG submission 187528) | Root nodule microbial communities of legume samples collected from California, USA - Siratro red BW (SPAdes) (version 2) | ecosystem: Host-associated > Plants > Roots > Nodule | place: USA...
AAATTTTTAAAAATTTTTTTTTTTTTTTTAATGATGGTGGTGATCCCTATGGTTATTTATTTTTTAGTTGATGTTGCCTTCTGCGTGCAAAGCATGGCTTATTCTTTTATCTCTAATTCCTCCCATGAGTTTAAATTTGTTAGTTGGTGAATTTAATAAATAATAATAAATAAATAAATAATAAGGAATAATTTGAAATTTCAAAAGGAAAACCAAAGGCTGCAAATCAAGGGGCTGCGTGTACCACTAAAAAAAGTGAAACCAAGGGGCTGCATGTATCCAGCTAACATAGCTTTACCAGGTATAAAAAGAACAACAAAATAATAAATAGTATTTTTTTTTCACCAATAAGGATTAAAAAACAAAGACAAATTTGAAACCATATTGAATATTTATTATTTTTCATATGTTATTAGCATCTTCAAACATCATGTAAAGTGATATGTAAAATATAACAACTTCTTCCTGTTTATGTGAAAAAAAAAGAAAATATTTACACATTATTTTCAACTGGAATTCTCGACTTTCTCTTTTCACTTGCTAAAAGAATTATATTTAAAAAAATTTAAACGCCTCACTAAAATAAAAAAAAGTAAAGTAAATCAATTTTAAAATGTATAAGATAATAGAATGATTAAATTTCACTTTATAAATTCATTGTTTCCTTAATAACATTTTGTATCTTTTATGAAACATTGTAATATTTAAAATAAATAAATAAAATACAAAGGAAAGTTATAAGAAAAATGATTGAGATAAATTATCCACTAACTAATTTGCGAGTTTAGAGCTTAGCTGTCTAATCTTGATTTATTCAGAATGATTTTTCTTATTCTTCATGGGACAACTAGTCAGTCTAGTTTTCAAATATTTTAAGTAAACATGTAAGAAATGACATTGAAATTTAGTATATCTAAGAATGATGCATCAATGGAAAACAAGGTCTTGGAATAATAACCTGATTCTAAATAAAAAAATTTATTAGCATAATTTATGGCTGATTATATCATTCATAATGGTGACCATTAAAAGGGTCCAATTTTATTGAAATTTGTGCAACATTTATGCCTAAGTGCAAAGTGTGGTCCTTCCTCTTGTTAATACGTAAGGTTATTGTCCATTTTTCTTAGAATAAATGGAACATTTATGTCTAAGGACAGACTGGTCCTTACTCTTGTGTTAATACATAAGGTTAGGGTTCGGAGGGGACCATATTTCACCAATGGGAATGAAAGGTCTAAAATCTAAATAATTGAGCATTAAAAATACTCAAATAGTGTTAAGATATCAGGTACAATTATTATTAATTTTAAATTGGTGTGCTAATTTTGTCGTTAACTTTGGTACACATCACATTTAGTTGTACCTATGAAGGAAGAAAAGGAAGTTGAAGTTATCTTCATATTAGGAATAAATAAACCAAGAAACCAAAATACATTTAAAACTAGATATTAGTCTTTTGAGGATTAATATGACTTAATTAATGTGTCTAAATTAGATTTTAAAAAGGTAATTTAATCATAACCCTTTTAAGATATATTAGTCGTATATATTGGGTTTAGTATTGTTAGCTCTTAGTATTTTTTGTTGTTGTTTTTTTCCTTATATTTTAATAGGCATATTTGCTTTATATTAGATTTGTTTTTATCTTAAATATATGCTTGTTATTTTCCTTTTCTTTTTCTTGTAAATTTTTTGATAGAAGGATATTATTTACATTCTTGATTCGTTTTTCTTGTTTGTGATTATTTTTTTCTTTTATCTCTCTTTTAGTCCTTATAAATTTGGAATCAAAATTTTAGTTTAAAATCTTAAATATTGTGAATAAGAACTCTAAAAATTATCGTCAAATAAATATTTATCTTTATTCATATAATCTTTATTTTAGTCATTCTTTAATTGTTTAAGTAATTTTATTATGGATAGACAAATTCATTAGTCTTTAAGTGAAGAGGATAAGATTTGAAAGATAAAAATCTGAACCGACATTAAATGTTAAAGATAAACTCTATTTATAATCAATGTCACACTTCAAAATTTTATCTACACTTCAAAATTATAAAACTAAACTTTAGGATCAAACTAAATTGTTATCAAATATTTAGAATGTAACTAGAAGTAATGATTATTATATATTCTATAAATAGAACTCTCATAAATGCATAAGATACACTTCACTACTTCATCTCATCAAACCAAAATTGAAAATTTCTTTGTTATTCTAAATATCACTAATTCATCTTTCACTAAGGATAGTGTAAATTTAATTTATGTTACTCCTCCTCTTACTTGTATTCCTCATACAATTGTCAATCCTGATGCGTGTCTTTAGCTTAATGATCAACCTTTTGTTAGATGCTCCAGGGTTACCGATCCTTTTAAATATCTTAGTGATTATCATTGTTATAGTGTCACTAATTCTTCCACTACTGATTACCCTATACAAAACTACCTTGGCTACTCTAGCTTGTCTAATTATAGATACTACCTTTTCCAAATTTTTAGACAATTTGAACCATAAATTAATGCTCAAGCTATCAAATACACGTCCTTACAAAAGGGTATTTCTAATGAATTGGTTGATTGGTTGTTCTTGAAGTCAACGATACTTGGGACGTGGTGCCTCTTTCTCTAAAGAAAAAAACCTATCAGTTATATGTGGCTTTTTAATCTTAAACTTAACTGAGATGGTATTGTGGCCAAACACAATGACAGACTTGTTGACAGGGGATTCACACATCAATATAACCTTTATTTCTAAGAAATTTTTTCTCCTATGACTAAAATCACCATGCTCATGTTACTTTTGTCCTTGGCTGCTTCTCAACATTGACATATAGCTCAACTAGATGTCAATAATGCTTTTTCAAATGGTATCCATGAGGAATATATTTATATGCCAATTTCTCATGGATATAAACCCACTATTATAAGCACTTCTCTTACTCCTTTTGTTTGCAAACTTAATAAATTCTTCTATAACCTTAAACAAGCTTTAATGATTCGGTTTACCGAATTTTGTTTTGTCACAATTACAAACAATCTAAATCTAATTATTCTTTATTTATGGAAGGAACCAGTTCAAATTTTGTTGTTGTCTTAGTTTATGTGATGATATTATCATTGTTGGACCAAACAATGATATTATTTCCCAAACAAAGACTATTCTTCATAAACATCAAGTTAAAAGAGATTGGAGATCCTAAATTCTTTCTTGGATTAGAATTATCCATGTTAAAAGAAGGAAATATTTATGTGTCAAAGGTACTATAATATAACTATCTTGAAAATTATGGTATGTTCGGGTGCAAAACTTCATCTATCCTTATGGAATCTAACTTAAAGCTTACTATTGAGTTTGACACTAAATTAGTTGATCCTGGAAAATACCAAAGGTTTATTGAGAGGGTTTTATACTTAACCTATACTTCTTGTTGGAAAAATCGAAGGAGAAAATACTGGGGAGATCAAACAACAATGAGACATTAGCGAGACCCACACACACAAAAATACCTAACATGCAGGACTAGACTCACACTTAAATACATAATACTTCTTTGTGCACAAACTTAGTCAATTTATTTCTATTCCTTGTATATTAATCATATGAATGATGTTACTACTTTGCTTGGTACCTCAAAGATATTAATAGACTAGACATCCTCTTTAAAAATAATTCTGATACTTGATTACATATTTATGTTGATGTTGATTAGGACTCCTTGTCATGAAACCAGAAAATCTACCAAGAAATTCTATATTTTTTTTGGAAAATTCTTTAATCTCATAAAAATCCAAAATATAAGACCCTTTCAATAAATCTTTTGCTAAGGGAATATAAAACTTTATAAACTATTTCAAACAAAATAACTTGGCTAAAAAATATTTTATCTACTACCTATGGTGATATTAAAATTGTCATTCAAATTGTTTCAAATCCTATTTTTTATGAGAGAAATAAACATATAAAAAGAGATAAAATTCTCAAGCTCATTTAGTTAAAAAGTATTTTTAACTTGCAGATACTTTCACTAAAGTTTTGCTTAAGACCACTTTTCTCAATATTATTTTCAAAGTGGTCATTCATAATATTTTTCCTACCACCCTTAAGGTCTATTAGGTTTACTGTTGTTAGCTGTTAGTATATGTTCTGTTGTTAGTATTTTCTGTTGGACTTTCTTTTCTTTTACCTTATATTTTCAGTAGGTATATTAGTTTTATATTTAACTTTGTTGTTATATTAAATATATGATTGTTGTTTTCTTTCTCTTGATCTCAATAATATAGCTGGAATTTATCTATCAATGATATAAATGAGAAATGTAAAGGTATTCTTTTTTTTTTTTTAAATATCTCTTATATTAACAATCTCCAATAAAAATTTCTTACAATATCCATATGCTAAGTTTAACGAGATACTCGAAAGCACGAAAATCTCACATCACAAAAGACGTTAAGAAACAAATTTCACTTTCCATTTTTCTCCTTTTCTTTCTTTCCTTTTCAAAACTTTCCCTACTTGTTTTATTTTGTTTTATATTTGCGTATCGCTTTCTGTTTCAGGGGTATTTCAAATGTGTAAAACACATATTAATAGATGATTTAACACTTGTACCATTCATATGCACTATTTATATTCCAAATGGGTACCACAAAAAGGCACTTTTACGCGTTAGCATGTTAAAATTAGCAACTAAGCAATATTGAAATCAAGCTCTAGTGTTTGAAAAATCTGTACTATGCCTTAATTATTTTCAAGCAGGCAAAAAACAAATCCAATTTGTAGTTAAACTGTTCCAATCCAATTTCCAAAACACACAATCTTAAAGGAATATTTACACGTGAGAGAAATAACGCATAGGAAAAATTTCAATCACAAGACCAAATCTCACATTTAAAAGCTAATTCGATGATGAAAACCGAAACAATGAACTTCTTATTAATTACCAATTTACTCAAAATTATCCTTGTTGAAAGTTCACCTAATGATCTATCGCACGAAATTTCTAAAAGTTGGATCCTAATATAGTGAAAACTTGAAGTCCTTTTTAGTGAATTTAGCACTAGATTATTTTGAGAAAAAAAAAAAAAGAAGGGGAATCCCAATCTTGAAATTCTCCAAATACATGATGAATAAAGATGAAATATGAGTTGTTTCTTATGAAACACTTTTCTTTTATGCCTTCGGCTACAAGGTGTTGATTTTGACAACTTTAGGCTATTTACATATATCCATATATGGTTGATAACAACGATAGTTGAATTTGAGACATTGTAATCTTTTCTCTCTTAAATTCCACCACTTTGTTATATTCCACCACTTTGTTATATTCCACAGATGACCATTAATGAATGAATCCTTCATTGGAAGGTGAATAATATTCATAAAAGAATTTTTTTCTTGCATACTTAACTTTTATCTTGCGAAAAATCCAGAGGAGAAATTCAATCACTGAGGCTTTGGTTGTTTCTTTAGATTGCCTCAAGTTGATTCATTGGGCATGTGTATTTACGTATAATATTTTAAATATACGTTTTAAAGTGCAACATTAATTCGGTTGAAATCAATTGTATCACGTGATCACCTCTAAGTGAAAAACTTTATTAAATGAGGTAACCTTTACCCAATTATTTTTTATGTTAAAAAACTTTAGAAATATTTTCTTATAAGTAATTAAGATCAAACTATCTAGATATAAACTTACGTACAAACCAAAACAAAGACACACGTAACACAGCCAATGCTTCAATTTTCAACAATATTTAAGATGAGATTGAATTCATCAAAAATTGAAAGCAACTTAAAGTAGATAAAAAAAAGTTATGAGTAACAAATCAAAGAAATTTAATTTCTGATTTATTGAGCTCACCAGATTGTAGGTTCTTTTACTTATCAGATTATCAGTAATAAAAAAATATTATCATATAAACTTAGAAAGAAATCAAAGGTTATATATGTGTGTGTGTGATTTTTTCCTATAACTTAATATATCTATATTATTGCTCTTAACTATTTATCCTCTTTTATTTTCATCTTTAATTTCAGTGTTTTTTTTTTTCAGTCATTAATAATAAAAAATAACCTTATATTATAATTTTCCACTATATAAAAATATTACCAAAGAGTTACAAAAATTCAATCGAGAGATTTAAGTACAAAAAGTTTAAATGTAAGTGAAAATGAGAGGCCTTTTATAAATGACAATTGCAGAAGAAATTAGAACTTTGGTCCTCTAGATCAAATACATAATTTATTTTGAACTCATATTCCTTTTATTTCAGATTGTTCGAGGGTACAAGTTTCACATACACAAAAAAAATTGTCTTAACATATATATATGGTTGAAAAAAATAATCATAATATTTACTATTTATTTGGACGCATAATAATTTAAGATAATTTTGTGAAATTATATTTGACAAGTTACTATGGTAACATGTGAAATGCACATCTAAATGATTGAACACAAAACATATTAGCAATATCAAGTTGAGATAACAAAAATAATAAAATTCTCATTCTCTAAATTATATATTTTAGTTTATAACATGATAGTGAATGTTAAAAGGTTCATTTATACTTAGAAAATAATTAAAGTACTCGCATTCATATGTTAAAATTAAGTCATATTTTTAAAATAAAAGAAAAATCTAATTCAAATATCTATCCCAAAAAAAAAAAGTGTAAAATTTAGTCTCTTTCGAAATGATATGTTAAAGAAGATGGGCCATATTAACAGAAGAGTCCAATTGCCAAATTGAGGCCGTGTACCGAAGGGACTTAGACATTTTCTTTATACAATCCCATACTTATTGTTACACCTCCTATAGTATAAAAATAAGTAATGTGCTCATTTTTCAACATTTCATAATTAGTTCAAAGTTATAGTTTAGATATGTAATTTAAATATATTTTTAGATTAAAGAATATGAAATATAATTATAAATTATATAATTCAAAATATATTTTTAAATTACATAATATTGAATATAATTTTGAATTATGTAATTTACAACCATATTTTAAATTACATAGTGAAAAACAATATGTTAATATAATTATAAATTTCATAATTCATAATATAATTTACTTACTTATTAGAATGAAAAAAGTCCCATTTAGCTTAAAGTGTATAAAAAACAGTAGATATTGGTTGGTCAACTTTACAAATTACACCTTAAAATATAATTTAATGTTAAATTCACCTTTACATATTATAATTAATTTTACAAAAACTTGAGAACAACATTTTACTGTTTTATTTTCACACATTTAAAGATTAAATCGAGTAATTATTTATATTTAATTAAGTTTTCAATAATTTTTAAATCTATGTATTTGAATTGATTTTTTATTAAAAATTTCTCTATTTAATATATATTTTTTTTTTAATTTGCAAGACTTTTTTAGCCGAGAAATTAGAGAGAAAACACGAGGCACCGAGGGTTTTGGTGGGAATGGATTTTGAATGTTCAGAAGTGAGTGTGTGGAAGGAAGCACTCTCTGCATACCAATCTCGAATTCAAACACTCTCTCTCACCAAATCCAAACCTAATTTGGTTTCTCTCGATGAATTCTACTGCAACCACCTCCCTTCCCTCCTTCGCCAACGAAACCCTAACCCCTTTCTCACCACTTCGGAACTCTCCAATCTCATGCAATGGAAGCTCACGCGCGGCAAGTGGAGGTCACTACGCACTCTCTCTCTCTCTTTCTCTGTATGATACGGTGGTGATTGTTTGGGCGCGTTTTTGTTTTGGTTGAATTTTTCAGGCCGCGTTTGTTGGATTTCGTTTCGTCCTTAGACGACGCCGTTGTGAAGTCCGCTTCTGAGAAGGCGTTTCAGAGCCTTCCCGATGTATCCAAAGCCGTCGCTGAACTCACTGTCTTGAAAGGCGTTGGTCCCGCCACCGCCTCCGCCGTTTTGGCTGCTTTTTCTCCTCACTTAACCCCTTTCATGTCTGATGAGGTCCATTACTGTGCTAACTTCTTCACTAAACTACTACAATTTTAATGATTAAACTTGTAGTCTACACTCAATTTATTAGTGTTATTGTCAATAGAGTAAATAATCTATTTATCAAATTACGTTCACTTTTATAATAATAATAATAACAAATAATTAAATAAATAGAAAATAATAATAATATTTTAGCTAACATCAAGTTGAAACACAGGTACCATCTTTAGAGACAAAAGGGAACATTCATCTAGTATACTTTTTTAAGAATTCGAGTGCATATGATATGATACTTTATATATGGTAATTGACTACAACGAGTCTATCATAGGGGATTTGAGATTCAAACAAATAATAATAATAATAATAATAATAATAATAATAATAATAATAATAATAATAATAATAATTTCTGTCCTTACAACTATGATTGGTTAATGTGTAAAATTATATTGATAATATATAAAAAGTAAATTCTTAGTTTTATTTCTGATTACTAATGGAGTGCACTGCAGGCTATGGAGGCAGCTCTTGGAAACTCAAAAGATTATTCGTTGAAGCAATATTTAAAGTTTGTGGATAAGTTGCAGATGAAAGCGAAGGTATTATTCTGTGCCTTGCAATGTGAGGATTCTTTCTTTTTGTTTTATGTTTTGATGTAGGAACATGGGAATTGGTTGATTGTAACAATTTTGTTGATTGTAAAAGAAGAGAATGTTATGCTGATGAAAATAATTTTATCCACAGAATTGAAAAGTACTCTTTGTACCAAAGGGGGCTGTGATATATTATCCAAGGTTTTGGTTGAAGTTGTGTGATGATTCTTAATAGTGTAAAAAATCTTGTTGATGCAACCGTGATTGTAGCCGTAATGCAGTTGTGGAGACTCCAAAAACTTGGCATCAATTTTATCTCCCTTTTGGGTTTGATTTTGGTGCACATGGAAAATCTTTTGTTATAAGGTGTGAACTAGAACTATACATGAAGTTGCTATACCCCACTTACATGCTAGGAATTTGGCTGTTATAATTTGCAGGAACTAAGTTCAGAAGGGGACTCCTTTACCCCGTCTGATGTAGAAAGGGCGTTGTGGAGTTATGCTGTGGGGCAGTCATCAGCACCCCAATCAAATCAGGACCCTAAGAGCAAACCAAGCAGGACCTCTAAAAGGAAGAGAAAAAATTGACATTAGTAGCAGAGCAACAAATGAATTTACAATATATGTTCTTATTAGAGTCTGATATTTATCGCCTTCTTATGTTGGGGTTTGTCCTTCTACATTAGACAGTACTAATCACTAATCATTATCAGGTATTCTCGTTTTAAATTACGGCTAAATTAAAGTTTCATGTTTTCTGTTGATATTCTCTTGCTAATACAATAGTTATGCTGACACAATATCAGGTAGAGATGGTGTGCGTTTTGGTTAGTGTATGTAGATTGATATTAAAACTTAATATAGATGTTTTGATTCAAAATATGGAAATTTGCTTCAACTCAAAATTAATTTTAGAATTAAAGATCAATTTGTTGACACGAAATAAAAAACCAGAATATTTAGTTAAAATTACGTTAGATGATATTTCATCATAATTTGATTGATTAAATGAGAATCGAAACACGCCCACCAGTATATAGCCCCTCATGTTAGTTAATATGCTTGGTTTTCTCGTATTTTGACTTAAAAATTCCATAATATCTTAAGAGCACCCTGCCATAATGTAGTGTTACTTGTATTGAAATGTAGGATGCACAATAAGGACGCTATTAAGTTTCATGTCGTTAATGATTAATTATCATTATTGTTATTATTATTAGTAATTTAGCATGAATTTTTTTATTAAACTTTTATTTGATATATTCCAGATATATCTTCAAATTTCTTTACGAATCAAATCTCAGTCATGTGACCTTGTTAATATTGGAACCACGTAGAACATGATAGTCAGCAATCTGCTATGTTTCATGTGCATACCTTAACCATTACCTAGTTTCACCATGTTACGGCCACTAAAGACATTCCTTTCAGAAAAATTGTGGTTGTCAATGGTGATATGAAGAGAAGCTTCACTCTCAACCATAGAAGATAAAAAATTGTTAAAGACGTACCAAGCAAGGATGACACATTATTGTCCTGAACTAAAGGGAAGAATTAAGAAGTATTAGCATGTATATTTGACTGAGTATCTTGATCATATATATTAGTTTCTGTTTAAAGTATTTGACTGAGTATCTTGATCATATATATGAGTTTCTGTTGGAAGTATTGGTTGGAAAGAGTATCGACGACCTCCTCTCTTCTGAGATCCAATGAATATGGTCCCGATTGTTCTGTGACATTATTGGTCGTTATTACATTATTCATAAATATGTAATATCATATATAATATGTATATATTTTAGTGTGAGAAGTGTATTCAACATCTTATATTAATTAGAGATAAAATCAATATTTTTTCATTGACAAATATTTTCGTGGAACATGTTGACTAACAGTTATCGAAGAAATTTTTTTGTATTTTCAAGGATCAGGAATCAAATTCCAATAATTTTGGTTGTATGTATCTTCTATTTCTCAAAATAATACCAAACTAGCTATAAAGTTTTAAATACACATTTTATTTATAATAGATGTGTACAGTTCAAAAGCTTGAAATGTTTAAAATCTATTAGCTGAAGTTACTTATTCATCGTATTCATAGCTTAATTGGAGTAGTATATTTTGTTAAAACAGAAAAAAGAAATATAATGGGTGAATCTATAAAAAAATTATAGTAAGTAAATACAATCTTATTATATTCATAACATTTAAAACATGAAGATACATGTATGAGAATATTGTGAAATAAATATAATCGATCTAAACAATACTTCACACTCTATCTAACTATATAAACCATATTCAAAATACAAACACACACTCTCAATTCTCAAGTAATTATAACATATTACATACAAATGAAATCCAATATGAATAGCGTCACATCCATCATATACTAACTAAGAACTAGGTCCTATAATGCATCCAATTATCACCTAATGATAAGGCAACAAAAGGTATGATTTGAGCTTAAGGAATGGCTAAAAACTTTAGCCTTCTTAGAAATTGAAGACAACTCAAACTTAGACAATTCAAAACCTTAGGCATTTAAGGTATTTCATGTTTTGAGATTGTTGGTATTTTAGGTTTAGGTAATTAAGGTAATTTAGCAATTTAGGCTTAGGTAATTAAGGTACTTTAGGCAACTTAGATTAAGGTAATTCAAGTACTTTAGGCAACTCAGGTTTAGGTAATTCAAGTGTTTTAGGCAACTCAGGCTTAGGTAATTCGGGTACTTTAGGCAATTCAGGCTTAGGTAATTCAGGTGCTTTAGGCAACTCTGATTTAACCAATTCAGGAGGTTTAGACAACTCAGGCTTAGGTAATTCAGGTACTTTAAGCAACTCAGATTTAGGTAATTCAGGTACTTTAGGCAACTCAGGCTTAGGTAATTCAGATACTTTAGGCAATTCAGACTTAGGTAATTCAGGTACTTTAGGCAACTCGGGCTTAGGTAATTCAGGTGCTTTAGGCAACTCAGGCTTAGGTAATTCAAGTACTTTAGGCAACTCAGACTTAGGTAATTCGGGTACTTTAGGCAATTCAGGCTTAGGTAATTCAGGTGCTTTAGGCAACTCTGATTTAACCAATTCAGGAGCTTTAGGCAACTCAGGCTTAGGTAATTCAGGTACTTTAGGCAACTCAGACTCAGGTAATTCAGGCAACTCAGGCTTAGGCAATTCAGGTACTTTAGGCAATTCAGACTTAGGTAATTCAGGTACTTTAGGCAACTCGGGCTTAGGTAATTCAGGTGCTTTAGGCAACTCAGGCTTAGGTAATTCAGGTACTTTAGGCAACTCAGGCTTAGGTAATTCGGGTGCTTTAGACAATTCAGGCTTGGGTAATTCTGGTGCTTTAGGAAACTCTGATTTAACCAATTCAGGAGCTTTAGGCAATTCAGGGATTTTAGGCAAGTCGGATTTAGGAAATTCAGGAACTTTTGGCAACTCAGACTTAGGCACTTCAGAAACTTTAGGTAAGTCGGATTTAGGCAATTCATGAACTTTAGGCAATTCAAACTTAGGCACTTCGGGTACGCTAGGCAATTCAGGAACTTTAGGCAAGTCAGATTTAGGCAATTTAGGGACTTCAGGCAACTCAGATTTAGGCAACTCAGACTTAGGCAGTACAGGAACTTCAGACAATTCTGGTTTCGATAATGTTGATTGCAGAAGATCACGTGCTCCAACAACCAGTGTGTGACTGCCTGCTGACAATAACATCATAAACACAAACGAGAAAACCATGGTAGACAAACTACATGTAGCCATCATGGTAAACACAAGAACTCAAGAAGAATAGACAGTAGATGAAGATTTTCACAAGAGTTTAGGAATGCTCAATGAAAGCACACTGCTGATTTGCATTGCATTGCATATTGGGACTTTTATAGAAGAAACTAAGTAGTTATGATGGACTATGCAATGCGAGTTGTTTGGAATGAGATGGTGCAAGTATTGTTAGCTCAACTTCTTCCCTTGATCTCATAGCAAACTTTAATCAGAACCCTTGTTGGTAACCTAATCTACCGTCCATCTACTTGGAAGCCGATAAAGACATTTTAATTACCTTTGAGTTGAAGTGTCAAACAGTTCCATTTGTCCACAAAAGTCAATGTTGTAACATCAAAAGATACCAAAAAAACTAATTATCAATAGAGATGTTCGCCAATGGAAATAGTTTCTTGCAAACTTTCTTTCTCCATGTCTCGTCAACAAAACCAGAATATTTCAACCCCAATAAACTCTGATAATTAACAAGTCATTATTATCTTTGAAACGTGCAGAAGTGAATCACAGGTTTGTAACAGAAGAACTAACCTCATAACATTAAGAACTTAGATGACCAACAATTAACCATTCTGTACACGTTTCACATCTATAAACCTTATATTTATCTTCTTTCTAATATTTGTGATGTAAATTATACCATCAAATTATAAGTCGTTGTACGATCAAACATGATAAATTTCGCATTAAATATTTTAAAATTATATTTAGCTGCTGATTAAAAATAAATGCATATGTAATTTCGCTTACAATGTATCAAAATTCAATTAATATTACTTTTCTTGAATGCACATATCATATATTTTATAACCTTCATTCTTTTAGAGTACATATTTCTAATTAAATAATTGTATAAATTTTATTCATTTTATGTTTTAATTTTGTGTTGTTATGTAAAAGACAAGTATTTTAGAATTTCCTTTGAAATTAAGTTACCTATATTTTTACTAAAAAAAGGATATTGATAAAGAAAAACAATAACAAAGTTGGTTTTATGATAACATTTTTTATATAAAAATAAATAAATAAATGAATAATTAAAAAGTATTAACTTATTAAAAGTATAAATTTTAAGAAATAAACATGGTAAATATTATTATATAAAAAAATATGTTGAGAGTATTTGCTTAATAAATTTTTTTATTTAAATTAGATTTTAGGATTTTTTTTAAAAAATTTTATAATATATTTTATATAAAGATAAAAATATATTTATTTATTATTTAGATTTAGGAAATTAAGATTGAGATATTATAAATATTTGATATTCTGATATATTTTCCTCTTTTTGATGACAAAAATTATGATCTATGAGTTGTAAGAATGTAAATCTATTTTAGAGGAGCTAGATTGATTTATGTGAAAGCTTTGTAAAATGATTACATCATTAATTCGTTACCTGAAAATTTCACTATGCCTCAAATCAAAGTGATAACAAAAAGAAAATATATAAGATGCAAAGATGTTTGTTTGTTTATGTTTCACAAAAAAATCTTTCCGTAAATCATAACTCTAAAAACACTAAAAGAAATTTAGAATTATTTAAAAAAATATATACGAAAGAAATAAGAGTATTTGAGGTATAAAAGTGTTAAATTTATTAATAAAATTTGAATTGCGAGACAATTAAGGGATACTAAAAAACATTGTTAGATATTACTATCTCTTTGACAAAATTGATACATACCTTGCCAGCACAAAATTTATGAAGAGAAGATCGTATTTTACTTCTAATTAAAGTGTTTTGGAAGTCAAAAATTAAAATAAAAAAACAAATACAACCAAAACAATAATACAAAATTTTTCCATCTTGTCTCTGTTACAACAAAAATAGTCACCAACACAGATATTTGTATAGTTCCGATGCAAAATACCATAAATATAATCACACATTTGGAAAAGATACGTAAATCTCATATAAGAAATGAAAAGAATAAGTATTGTTTAAAACTATCTCAAAAGATGTGAGTGTAATTTTCTCCAATTCATGCATTGGGTTCTACAGATTTTGGTCAATTCTGATAGATATAAAATATTTCGAAAAAGAAATAATAAAGTTTAATGAGTACAACAACCATATAAGTCTTTTTTTATACTATCAATTAATTAGAAATAAGTTTATCTTTTTTTTTATTCATAGGAATTGATGACATTTAAGAGAGTTCAAAACAATTCATGTAAGATGTTCAACCAACTGAACCAGAGCACCTGACAAATAGAAATGAAGTTTGATATCACTTTCGAGAATAAAAATCAACAAACATATCATACCTGTGAATAAATAACTGTATAAGAACATTTCAGATTTTCAGTAAATACCCTATTTTTTCTTTAACAAATTGGATTGGTGCTGAACACATCATGTAATATAAGAACACCACAAAATGAAAAACAAAATACCAATATTTGAAGCACTGATCTACATAAACAATCTCTCACCATCATACAAGTTGCTACATTTTCACCCTTGTAGATAGATGCATGCACTAAGAAGCTCTTCTCAGTAGTTACATTTTCTTTTGAAAAGAAAAACATAAGTCCTTGCACAAATACACACACTATCAAATCTGCAACACTGTTGAAATTTGAAAACAATGTGCTTCAAAAATCTGAACCAGCAACTCTATACATAATAATAATAGTAATAGTAATTCAACAAAAGTAATGATAGTTGAACACACTTTACTTGCATGCTCCACAAAATACTGCTCTCCATGGCATTAAACAAGACCATTGCAACTTGTTCTACATCATCTAGATTCCACACATTATATCATAATGTGTAACTCATTTTCCAATTGATAAATCTAACAAGTCATCTTCTGCTAAAAATTCGAAGAGCCAACAGTTAGGTATTAAAGACCCTATACAACTAAACCCTTTATTCTCTCTCTTTTTCTCTCCCTCTCTCTCTATTGTTCCACCATTTTCAACCTTCAGTTAAATTGTGCAGTCAACAAGAAAATTCCAAAGTCTTTGTTGTTGTAGTAACATGGCTATATAAGAATCCACACACTATAACTCTGTTTTCAACCGCCCTGTTCAATTTAACAATAAGTCACAAAGAATCAGACACTTTATATTGATCGTGCAAACAACCAGAATTTAACTGAGATTCTGTCTACTATTACCATTGGGTCCCAAGTTGTCAAGTGCTGTATTAGAATCGTATCCAATTCCATAGAAGCTTTGGAACTCATGGTCCAAAACATTCTGCATGTAAAAGTATCAGCATTTTATACAATTTAGAACTAAAGGGTATTATTTGAGTACAGTAAATAGAATATGCACCTAAAGCGAATAAAGGGTTTAACAATATCATCCAATTACAAAATATTCATATAAGTAAAGTTTGATCACTTTAACTAACTATGTTAAAATCATACCAATGATGATTTCTATTGATTTACAGTGTACATTTTTTTTTACTTGAAATTAAACTCATTAGAGTAACATGGTTAGAGATGTTTAGTCTTTTCACCTGGGGCAAAGGAGGGAATTGTGATGATGTACTAGGCATGCCAGCCAATGTTCCATGGAAATTTCCACTGGGGAATGTGTGAGAGGAATTGATACCAGGACCATATGCACTGATTCCATGTCCTATTCTTGATTGAAGAATCTAAGTGAAGAGAAATGAAATCATCTTAATTCAATCTGTTAGAAGATAGTAAATGGACCAAGAAGGTTAAGAGCTTCACTCACATCCTTGGATAGAATCCTATCTACATCAAAGTTTAGTTCTGGGTTCACTGTGGCAAGTTTCATGGACAAAAACTGCAAAATATCTTTCATTAGTTGCCTGACTAATCACAAAACCATAATAAATGAACAGCCAAAGAAGTTTTCATTACAAAATAACTCTTACTATGCACTATTCAATTCTAAATGGCAAATTGAAATCATAGAGGATGGCACTACTTTCATACCTCAACCTGTTGCTGAAGTGATTGCACGTAGTTTATTATCTCATCCAGCATTACGGCTTTGCCAGTTATCTAAGAGAAACCAAAGACATCATTGTTTAACCAAAGATAAAAGTGGTATGCAGAGACATCATCATAGTTTCATGAGAAACCATTTAACACAATCATAATATTCAAATCACCTTGTTGCAACCTGGAACAAGTTCTTGAAGCAGCCTCATTCGCTCACTAATCTTTTCTCTCCTCACCTGCAAGCAAAAAGTTGTATGATTAGACAATGAAAAATAGATAAAGGGGGTTTCAAACTTTTTCAAAACAAACATTGTGGTGAGATAGGGATGGTATGTACTCTTTCTGCAAGACTATGGCTATTTGTGGCTTGTCCTCTTCTAGCTCTCACGTGAATGAAGTTTTCTTTAGGAGCTTCTCCACTTTGAGAACTGTTGTCTTTAGCTTGCTTCGCTGACTGCTTGCCACGCAAATCTGCACTATTGTTCTGCTCAACTTTTGGCTTCTTTTCATGTTCTTTTGGACCATCACAGGCCCTCCCCGGAGAATCTTTCACAGTTTCACTCTCAGCATTCTAATCCAAGCTCAAAAAGCGTTTCGTTCATTAGCTCTCACAACCACATAAAACAACACCAATGAAACATTCCAAAAGTCCCAAATAAGATGTGGACAAAACATATATGCACTTGCTTAGATACTTCTGATATTGTTCTCTAATTAACCTTTGATACAAAACTTTCTGTGTGGATAGTTGAAGTAAAACTCTAATCAGATGGGAAAACAACACACAGAAAATACTCAAGAAAGTACATCTAAGTTTTGTCCTTGGAGATAGATATTGCATTCAACTCAACAAACCTTATTTGGGCTGAAGGTAGAATTATGATCAAGCCCTCTCTTTCTTCTATTCCCACTAGGAACAGATCCTGGTGCTTCCTCTTCAGGAATTGAGTCCTCAACCTGAGATTGTTCACCATTAATCTGAGCCTCCTTGATCGGATTATAATGTGATGGATACCCTGTGTTGGTCACATCACCAGACCCATGTTGGCCAAAAGAGGCAGCACCAACCATTTCTGAGAAGCCCCTACTTGCATAGGAGTGAACCTTGGGGACCATGCCCCCGAGATTTGAGTCAGACATGTACTGAACGAGGTGGGAAGTGCTGCTTATTCCTTGGTTTTCAAGAACAAGAGGGTAAGAAGAGTTGGCATTGGCAAAGTCGGCATGAGAAACCATTGAGGAGCCTCCAAAAGTTTGAGCCTGGCTCAAGGAAACAAGTGGATCCCAAGCGGAGGAAGCAAGAAAAGGGTTAGCTACATCTGAAGGCTTGGCCATAGACACGGAACTAATAGCCATTTCTGAAACATTAACATTGGCACCACTGAGACCTGAAGATGGACAAGTCAGAATGTTCTCATTTCCGTGTTGAAACCCCATGGCATTTTCCTGACCCCCCATCTGAACAAACTCAATAGTCCCTAAACAGTCACAACTGAGAAAGTAGCCTATTTATATATATATACACACACACACAACACAATTCACCAATCAATCAGACTCAAACAGTTTGATCACATCAGGGCTGCATCTAGAAATAAACAATAGCATATGATTAAAGGGTAAAGTGAATTTGACTAAGTTGGCTCGAGAGATATCTTGCAGGACTAAACAAGGAACAAATAACTTGGCAGCTTTATAGGACTGAGAGGAAGTTAAAGTAAAAGAAAACCCTCATTGTGTAGCCTTAGATAAATGAAAAACAAAAGAAAAGGTAAATGGAATATAATCTCCCAGTCAGTCTCACCAGCTTGGTTTTTTACCTGTTCCTTCAAAAACCCTAAGACCAAATCTACTGCTTCAGTGCTCAGTAAAAGGGGGAAAATGCTTCCCCTCAGACAAGAAAGTGAACCTTTCAGTCTTCAGAGCATAAAGCGGACATGGACAGTGAGATTAGCTAACAGCTCATCAAACTACAAGTAAAGCAGATTCCCTTTTCTCCTCTGTCCTCACAACAACATCTAAAAACCCCCATTTCACCAAAACATTGGTGCTAAGCAAGATTAGCACTGTCACTAGATGAACAATTCTTTGTTCTTGGTGGTGTTTTCTTGCTTGGTTGAAAGTGGAAACACGCTTCTAATTAAGAAGCTCCAACATGAGTGAACAAAAGAATGAGTATCTATCTTTTTTATTTCTTTGATTTAAAAGATAGGACAGGAGGGGTTGTTGAAACTCTTGCAATTAAATTCTGGGGTGAGAATCCAAGAACAAGGCACGACCAAGAGCATCAAATTCTACTCAAATCCTGCGATGACTGAAAGAGACAGAATTTAGCAGAGTTCCCTTTACTGGGGTGTCTCTGACGGGAGCATCAAATGCTAGCTAGACCAATTTCACCATTTGGGTACTAAGCATAAACATCAAAATGTAGCATAAATATCTAACTTTAATAGATCACAACAAAACACAACACCACCAGGAGCTACTACTGCTATTACCAAGCTAGAAAGATAAAGACACATAGAAGAGAGAGAATCAAAGAAAGAAAGTGTGTGTGTATGTGAGTGAGATGAGAGAGTGTTTGCTTTGTGTACCTGCCCAAGCTATGAGGTGACATGTATCATTTTAAAAGACACACTAACTACTGCCAACTGCTCCTGTTGGTAAATTATTGCAGAAGCACAACCTAATCACTCTTTTCTCTTCCCACACTTGTAATCATTTTCACTTTCAGTTTACCCCAAATTAATAATTATTTTCATTTTTTTTTTTATTCCAACCATGTTCATCACAGGAAAACAATTTCATTTCAACCTCACTAAAAATTACTACATAAATGACAAAACTTTACTAATTTTATCAAGATCTCCCTCACTGATTATATTAAAAAACTTCTTTTTTTTAGGGGGTGTGAGATTTGTTTGCAAAGTGTGGAAAGAAGGAGTTGGAGAGGTTCTTCTCTTGAAGGCCAAGCTTGCACCCTATGTATTCATTAACAAACATACTTCTTTAGTATTTTTATTCATTTCTCTTTTTTTTACTGACACATTTGCCAACTGTTCTAAGTAACATAACACATACATATGTATATAAAAAAAACCTGGTATGTATCTTTCTCTCTCTCTGTGCTGTTACACACTCATTTTACTCAGTGCCAACTAACCTCTTTCATTTCTTTTTAGAATCCTCAATTATATGCACCTAACCTCCATCATCCTTCATCAACCTGAGGCACTGGTTCCTCAAGTGTGGACCCCACCAAATCTTCCTTCCAAACCCTCCAACCTGACCACAGGGGACACGTGTAGGTCCATGATTCAGATCCTGAGAGAGTAGGGTGTGGAGGCAGTGCAGGGTATGATACCCTTTTGTTGTTGTGTCTCTACTTTAAGAAAGATCATTTTTTTAAGTGATAATAGTGTAATAAAAATGGTGAAGCAGAAAGCTTTTGTTTATTTATATTATTATTGTTATTTGTATTTATATTTTATCTTTGTGGGGGTGAGGAACATAGGGAATAATGGAATCTAATGATCAATTTTACCTTGTTGTCCTGCTCCTACGTTTTCCAGCTGTAGCCTCTGAAGCCTTGTCCTTCAACCAATCCGGTCAAACCAAAATTATCTAGTCAACTATTGGCATCCTTGTGTTGTGATCTTGCTGGAAAACCCCCCAAAATAATAATAATAATAACTGATAAAATTAAATAAAAATGCGAAATCAACGGCTTATTTTCTCGACAGTCATCATCAGATCAAGAATGAGACGCTGCATAGTGTCAAATAAAATTATATAATTGCCTATACCTGAAAAAAATAATATATAATATACATGGGACCAAGTGTTTTTCTTTTCTTTATCATTTGTTTTGGTTATAGGAATATAGGATTGGTAGGAGTGTGTGTGATCTATGGACATGGGATCTGTATTTTTATTTGTGCTTTGTTTCATCATAGAAGATTTTGAAAACAAGAGAAGAGTACAAAGAAGACAGAAGAGAGAACACAATGAACTACTGAGTTTTGCATTAAAACCATTATTGATGCAGTTTCTATTATAATTGTTATAAAATTTATTAAGATTATTGTTAATTTATGTTTGGATGACTGTTAAATAAATATATACATTTGTTCCTAATACCCAAAATTTGATCAAAGTTATTTATGTATTAGCTGAAAGACTCTGTGAAATAAGCCCATATATAACAAGGAATAACTGACATAAGTATCATACCACGAACGTAGTGTTTCTTCTGGTTTTTGGTTTGAAAACATCCAGTACCTTTAATTTATTACTTCCAAAGAAAAATCAAAAGATAATCAAACTCTTCGAAAACAAGATATATTAAGAACGAAAATGGTTTCTCAACCAGTTAATAATTCAATATAACATATATCAGTAAAGGAATTTTCAGATTAAAACTCTCTTAGAACTGGAATTGAAACGTTCCGAAAAGGTTGTCAATTGGCTTTGAATTGATCTATTCTGAGTAAGTTGCTTACCAAGTTAAAATTTAATTCAAACCACTGTGATAGATTTAACCATACTAATGGAGATATTAAATTTCTTATGCTAAAAAATGTAAATGAATAAAGAGATAATAAGTAATATATATAATCAAGGTAAAATGGACATAAATAAATTTAAAGAGAGTAAATATCTCTAAACATTTCATGTTAGGATAATCTGAGATAAAACATGGTCCTTTAGCTTCTTATGTCAAGTATTACCAACACTTAAATCTTCACCAAAATAGGTAATACGAAACTAAATTCAGAATCCAATTACATTATAAGTAAACAATTGAAAATGAAATAATGAGTAATGATTACAATATTATAAGATGCGAGTTAGCAGAAAAACAATAAGAAAAAGTTAAAAAAATTGTGAAGAAAATAGAAAAAAAAAAGAAAAAAAATTGTTTTAATTTTTAAAGGTAAAGAAAATAAGATATGTATATATTACTATCTATTTTCATTTCTTCATTGAAGCCTCATCTCTTTTAATTATTTCACTAATTTTACTAGTTTTTAAGACAAATTGTTCTGATTCTACTGCAGTAAAATATCATCCTTCTTAACTGATTTTCATAAGTTTTTTAATGGTTTTTTCTTTAATTTTATTATACTTTCTTGAACTAATTTTTCTTATTATTCTACTATGTAGATGTGTCACATAATCATGATATACCAATTTGGAATGTTTGCGGTTAGAGGATTAATTTATTGGAAATTAAAAATAAGTGGAGTTATTATATTGGATGGTGTTGAGATTATTAATTTATCCTGACTATTTACTTGAAATGTTATTCTTACTATTATTCTCAATCTATCTTTTATTTTTTTTTTCAAATTTGATTGCTTCAAATTGTCTGAAGATTCTGCTTCATCTATTCTGAACTGTTTTGATGTAATTTTATCTCAACAGACACACACATGTGTTTGTGTATATATCTTACTTTTCTACTTCTTTCTTTAACACATATGAATATAATTAAAGAACTTGATGGATGCTCCTCATTTTCCTAACTCATTTACTATTGATATCTTGACTTACTTCTCGAGTACCAATTGGAGTACCAATGTGGTAGATAATCCAGTTGTCTTAAGAGGAATTGCACATTCTACTTTGACCTTCACTCGAAGTTTGGATATTCCCTTAGTGCTAGATGGATTCGTAGTTGTAACTTTCTTCTTACAACCGACAATATACAACAACCTCTTGATCAACTTATTTCCATATGCAATATGATGTAAATATTATTAGAGAAGCATTTGTATAATTAGTGTAAATGAATATGAAATAGGGATGCAAGATAGTAATACGTACACTTTCATGTAATATAAGATAGATGTAAAAATGAATATGTAAATATGTATCAACTCAAATGATTGTATACTAAATCTAAAACTTATTTTAGCTTATCTAGATGAAGTTAAGATGTTATATTATACTTCTATTCATCACCATTTTCAGTAGACGATTCTTGACTTTATTTTAAACAGTTTATCAAACAAATGTTTGAGTCAAACTAGTCATTTTACTTAAGCCTTTTAGTTCATTTTTCTATTGTATTTCATTTTTATCCATCAATACAAAATTTTATATCAATTCCTTGAGTCATTTCTATTAATAAATTTCATATTACACATTCATCTAGTTCGTTTGATGGTAATCCCTATGTTCACTTACACTATTTTTTAAGTATCATAGAATTTTCATCTAATTCATCATTTAATTACTCAATTTAATTTTGTTATCTTTTAAACATTAGACAAAAACATTTATATTTTTTCTACAACTATTAGATGGAAGTATTTCTTTTAAAGTATACAGTCCGTACCTACTAGACGAAATATGTCTACGTCTAAGTGAACTCTATATTGCATCCTTTGAAGGAAGACTTAGTTTTTGAAAAACCTAATGCCTATTGTCATAAACTATAAAATAAATATATAAATTTTATTTTGAACTATTTAATTATATAGTGATTTAAAATAGAAAATTAAATAGTATAAGATGAGTTGAAATTCTAGGAGTGTTTGAATTACTTCGAGTTCTTGTTGTCTTTGAGTAAAAATATCCCTCTATAAATGGCCTAAAAAATTATAGTTATTGGAGTCTTTGAAGGACATTTTCTGATACACCCAAAACAAGTCCTGATCATCTAATTCATATCTATTGTAGATGCTCTCTAATATATTCTTATTACTCGATCAAACTTATCCATTTCTATCAACTCTTACTACATGCATCAACCACAAGACCATCATTAGAAAGCTTAAAAAAGAATCCTCTACTACCTTGCTATCTTCACCATGGACTTCTACTTCAATAATCAACTACTTCATCTAACATTAGTTTTTGCATATATCTTATGAGGAATGTTGTTTCTTAGGGATCTCACAACCAGCGTGTTATCTCTCGCAGTACCACGAAGCTGAATACAAGAGCATAACTGTGGTGCTAATTGAAATAAAACAAATCTCTTCTTTTCTATGTGAGTTGTACATTGCTATGAATATCCCTATACTCTACTCTATAAACATAAGAGTTGTATTGTTTGCTACTAATCCAGTTTTACATTCTCACTCAAAATATTTCAAGCTTGACATTCATTTTGTCTATAATCGTGTTCAGCAGAAGTTAGTTTGTCTTTTACATTTTCTCGAAAGACTTTAAGTGACTAATATTCTTATCCAAGCTCTTCTCATGATATTTCTTCAAAACATTTAGAGATAAACCTATGGTGGTTGCTAAACCTACCATAAACCAATATAATTAATATAACAGTCAATGATATGATTTTGGATATTTCCTTTATATTCTCTTTGTTTTAATGGTTTAGTGTGTAATACAATATCTCTTCCTTCTCTTATTCTCTTTCTCTTCATTTCCTAATAACAGGAAATAACATGATTAATATATATGGAGTTTGATCTATTTAAATGAATTTTAGTTATATAATTTCACTTTTATCGTTATTATAAAAGTAAAATAAAACATAAATAAATGACTATATTTATTTAACATTATCATTCATAAATAAATACAGTTCCTATACATATAAGTTTATAAAATTACTTTCATATATTTTTTAAAAGATGAAATTTAAAATTCTAAAACATAGAACATGGGTATTGTCACTTTCATAGGTTTTTATTTAATAATTCATCATATTTTAAAAATAATTTAAATGAGGTGAAACTTTATATTTTAAAATAATATTTTTAATCCTTTTTTTGTTTTTGTTTTTCAAATGTGAAATGACTCACTAAACTTATGGATCATGTGAGACTAATGCAAATTTACAGCCTGTTTAGAGTGCAAGTTTAGCAAAAACTAATTGGAATTACAAATGGTGAGTTTTTGCAAGCCAAAGTGTTATTTAATACATATAGTATTACAAAAATAAATAGACAAAAATGTTGAAGTGAGCATGGCAAGAACTAATGGACCTACTTGAAAATGTAGCACACATGCACATTAATGTGTTCGTACACCATCTTATTGAACCAATCAGGGATTGATTAATATTAATACTTCTGGGTACACTAATTCTAAAATATAGTAGATATCATCACGCTTGCACTTTATGTTATAACTTTTATATTTCTAATTATTAATTAGTTTTATGTTACATCAGACTTTATCTCCAATGTCAGTACTTGGTACCATCAAAATTTTGGTTCAACAATGTAGGTTGGCAATTAGTTCTGAATCTATCCTATAATTGGAAGGAAGGTTCAACCCTAGAACATGAGGTGTACTTTATGTATAAAAAAAAGGTTAAAATTATCTAATCCAAAATGAGAAACTAAATGAGCATTTTTTTTCCTACTACATGTTTTTTCTTCGATTTTGTAGATTGTCTCTAATTAAATAAAGATAATAAAATTGAATAATATATATGAAAAAAACTCATATACATTGCTTTATTTTTTTTAAATGGGGTCATAATTTCTTGTATAGATTATTCATTACTCTTAAGAATTAAATTTTTATATTGTCTCTTTTTCAGAAAAAATAAAACATTACTTTTAATTTTAAGACAATGAATTTATAATTTTTTTCTTGTATATTATTCGTTATGTTCATCCATACTCAATATAGAAAGTTTGACATGCACTTTAACTTTTAATCATCTCTTCTAAATCCCACATTTTTTAGTCACATATATATCTTAATGGTAACTTTATTTGTACTATTGTTTGGCAGGACCTCTAATATAAACACTAGACACGACACAAATATTAAAAATATGATACTTATAATCTTTAAAATTTAGGACATAATATTTATCAAATACCATTATGAATAATTTAAATTTAAGATCAAAATTTATATATTCAAAATCATCTTAAAATTTCTAATAGAATATAACAATATGAATATATTATTGTTTAATATAAAAATAATCTAATTTATTCATTTAAATTTAAAAAAATGATTTATTTCATTAAAACATTTCATCCATTAGTTGATCGTCATGGTTGAAAAAATATTCTAATCTAGTTTATACCAAGAAAAACATTTTCATATAAAGATATAGCATGTGCTCCTTATTTCTATAATTATCATAAAAACTTACATTTTGATTTTCTAACTTTTAAAAAAATTATTATGTCTACACTTATTAACATTATGTTATAGTGAAATAATTAAATGTATTTTAAATTTGACAAATATGATATGTATTATTCGAGTGACACTTTAATAATATAATATGAGTTATTTAAGTGTCGAATGTGTATCAGTGTTAAATATGTAGAAGATAATGGAACACGTTATTGAAAAGATATGTTTAAGCCTATTTCATCTTATATTCATTTAAGGGAGTTACCTAAAAAAATATGGGACAAACTAAATCACTATATCGAACCTAAAATTTTATATCCTCTTAACATTATTCATTTATATTCTATTATTAAATTAAAAATTATATCTTCAATAGAATAAGTTTTCCACATAAAAAAATTATACATAAGTTCTTCCATATATAAATTGCAATGTGTAAGCATATTATGTGCAATCACTACGTGAACTTACTGAATTTGAATAAATACTTGTGAATTTTATAATTTATTCTGTAATACATGTATCTTGTACATACTAAAAAAAAAAATCATATGGTTTTACAGTACAATCATCTACGTCATATTCCCATGTTTATTATTTTATGCATGATTGTACATAGCTAGGTCGTGCATGATCTTCAATATTTCACCTGTATATAAAAAGCTACCTACATGCAATTTTTTTAGTTTTTTTTTTCAACAGTAATTGATCCTGTATTATTATATTTGTATTCACTGTACGAGTGAATTTAATATATTTTTTTCTGGGTCGTAAATATTTTGATATATTTAACATAGAAAGTATGCTTCCTTGAGATTCAACGCAGTAGGTACAAAATAATTCATAATTTACTATGATCTTCGTTTCAACTTACCAAAATTAAATATGTGGGCCATTTTATTGCGATCGTTCATTCGATAATCTCCTTTTCAGGGCAGACAACTAGCTACATGGAAAACGACTGCAATAAAAAATAGAGACAGAAGAGAAAAATACAAGTGATGTTACCAATATAATTTAAATAATAATCTTAAAACTTAATCATATTTTTATATTATCAAAACTCTTTAAAATATCTAGCATATACCTACGACTTAGGGCTCTAGGTACCTTTTTTTTTTAACTTAAATTATTGCAACTCTTTTATTGTTATTATTTTAGCTAGACATTGAATCAAATGGGTTATTAGTGAGAGTGAGGAGGAAGCTATATAGTACTTTTTCTTGTTACCACTTTCTACGTATAAGATTTCTTTTTAATATAACTCCAATTTTTTTGGGCAGTGGTAAAGAATATTTAAAACGTTCTTTAGAATATGTAAAAAACTAAAAATAACAGTGATAAATATTTAAAAATATACTTATATGTTATTAAAATCATCTCATCCTATTAATCAAGATAAGATCTAATTAAAAAAAATCTTTCTTGACATACTCTATGAGTGTTCTTTAAAATTTAAACTCACATTAATATTATTAAAATTTATTTACAAAGAGAGTGATGAATTATTTATACCTAATTTTACAAAAACTATTTTTTTTTAAAACTTACAGTCAAAATATTACTCTATTATATAAGTATTTATTTATTTACAACTATTTTGGATCTTCCTATCCACACATTCAACACGCAAGTTCACATTGCTTGTTAAAAAAACGTCTTTTGTAAGAAATTTATTCTTGAAACACTTCCACAGTGGCATTTGTTGTGATCCCATACCATCCATGCAAGAATTCATACCAATAGACATGAAATATTTTTCTCTTCTAGTACAATTTCCACACTCACTTATAATGTAACCATTCACCTACAGTCTTCACAAGTTCCATCTTCTGTTTTGGTTTTTGGATGATTCTTTTATGTTTTTTTCAGGTAGCATTAATATCTCAACCACTTATCAAACCAAAATCTTACTCTTAGCCATCTTTTAGCACACCCTTTTCCAAAACCAACTCACTACTTACCTTCCTTACATTCCTCCACCACATAAAAGTTAACTTTGTCACTATCTTCACATTTTTAAGGTCTCTCCACCCATTATATTTGCATCTACCACTAAATTATTATCTAAAAAAAAATTTCATAACCACTTAGCAAGCAGTGCCTCGTTAAAAATTTATACATCTTTCAATTCCAAGCCTCTTCATGTTCATGGATAACATATTTATCTGGCTAATATAATCAATCTTCTTCTCACTATCGTTATTACTAAATAAAAATCTACTAATTCTCTTTTATATTTTTTTCACCCAATTCAAAATTCTAGAGAATGAAATTAAAAATAGAGATAAAGACGAGATAACAACATTAACAAACAAACTATTAAAGATAGATTTTTTTTTCACTAAACAAGCTTGTTATTCCATGTTTCAAGTCTTCTTGGATCATCTTCCATGAACATATCAAGATATACAAAAGAAAAGAAAAAAAAAATCTTACAAATAAGATCATTTACCACTTATTAAATTTATAATTTTTTTTACCATTCCAGGCTTGCTCTTAGAGATAAGTTTAAAACACCTCTAACATAGTCTTGATAACCAAAACATTTCTTAACGAAACTTATCCTAGAAAAATAGTACCATCAAGCTAAAAGTGCTGCAAGATGCAATAAATTCTCCTTACCCATTATGCTTGATGAAAGTCCAATCCTCTAAACATATAAAACAAGGATTCTCATTTTACCGAGTCATAAACCTTCTCTTAATCCACCTTAAACATTAGACATTGTTTATGTGACTTTCTCGATTCATCAACCATTTCATTAACTACCATAGCATTATATAACATATTTCAGTTTTTCAGAGAGGCATTATGCCTCTCGTCAATCACATACAAAAAAAGTTATCCTACTAACAAGAACCTTAGATAAATTTTGTATAAGAAACTCACCAAAAAGATAGACATAAAGTCTCATAGCCCTTAAGGATTGTCCACCTTAGAAATAAGGGATATACGTAAAGAATTGTTTTTTTGAATACATATTATGCTCATGAAATTCTTTTATTACTCTCACAATGTTTATTTGAGTGTAAATCAAAGTATCTTAACATAACACTAGCATAAAAGAAGTCTTTTGTGTCGGTATTAAGTTCAAATTATGATACAAAAAAGTTTGACGTAGATGTTGGAGATATAAAAAAAAAAGTCTATTTACATTAAACCTATAATTAATGTAAAAAATATTTTTACGTTAGATTACAATAGCAACAAGTGTAAAAAAAAAAAATGTTATTTTTACATCGAATAAGTTTTCTCTGTGTCATATAAAGACTTCAACTAAGGTGATTTTAATGCCAATTTTTATGTTGGACTAAATCCAACGTAAATTTATGTCGAGTATAGTTAAATATGACATAAATATATGGACATAACTGGCATAGAAACTGACAACTTTTAAATAAAATGCTTTGTTTGGGCTTAAATTCAAAACCTGTAATATAAAAAACACAATTCATTTATAACAACCCATATATACAATATAAGATAAGAGAATTCTACATAAGGTTTCAATAAAATTATCTAATTTAACCTAAATTGGTTTAATAATAAAATGAACCCAACTATACTATTTGTTGGAGAACAGAGATTATCCATTGTTCTCTTATTTGTCGAATATCATTCTAAGATAATAAAGATTGATCTTGAAAGCCTTAAAATATTTGACTCACATTACGCAATACTCATAGAAGTAAACTAAACCCAACCAAATATTGAAATGGATTACTTTTGTCTAATAATCAATAATATTCGCACAAATAATGACTCTCTATAGTACATTATGCGACAACCATATTCAAATAAGTTTGGTTGCCTATTATAATAAAACGATAAACAAATGACAATATTTTTTCCAATTATAAAAGAAATAAGTGTATAAATTAAATTTGCCTAAAACCTTAAAATAAATAAATTATAATGAACTTGTTATGCTTCTTCCACTTAAAATATTTGTTTAATCACAACTTAATCAAAGTAAAGACATATGTAAGTGAATATATACCTATACTTTAAAATATAATGAAAATATTAAAACTACTCATGTAATAAGCTTTAGGGTTTAGGTTTTCCTTACATGAAACAAAACCACACAACAATATAGTCCCACGGTGTAATATAATTAATTACCAATGGAACCTACATTAAATGACAAACAAACTAGTCATAGAATTAGCATAATTAAGAAAACAAGTTAGAAAACTAACTCATTAATGTATGGAGCCAAGTATGTAGGTCGTTGTGAGTCATTCCACTACAATAAATTATTGATTTACCTATAAATTATTACATACGGATTTTTATCCATAAATAAATTTAGCATTACTTACGAATTTTATTTATAGATTTTATCTACGGATTTTATCTATAAAAATTTATAGGAATTACCTACGAATTTTACCTATAGATATGTTACTTAAAAAAAATCTATACCTAATTATCTACGAATTTAGATTCATAGATAACTACATATAGATTTCAATTCGTATGTAATTATTTATATAAAAATAAAATTAAATATAAATTACAACAACAAAAACAAAGTAGATCAAGCAAAAATATTACAATAAATAAATTTTACTGCTAGTGTTGATATAAACTATTTTTTCCATAATTTTCCTACAATACATTTTATAAATTTTTAATAATTTAATTCCTGAAATTTTAAACAATTTAATAACTAAAATTTAGTCACTCCCAAATACTAAAATAATTAATTAGTTTCTATGATTTTATTATTCTTAAAGTCTAATTTACAATTTTGAACAACTTATAATATTCATTACTTTAGAAAAATTCAATTTCAATATTTTAAATTTAGACAACTAAATAACACAATTCAAATTTAAAAACCAAAATTCAGTATCAATTAATACATATCAACAAGAATCCAATGAAAATATTTATAGTTTTTTTATTAAATTTAAAAAAAAAACGTGATTTCAATTTCATTAATAAAATAGACATACATAACATCAACCTCAATAATATCGATTCATTGAGAGATGCTTCGATGTGATTAGAAAGAAATCTTCATAAGACCACACTTATAATAAAGAATAATTACATAATTATTCTCGGAAAGACAAAAATACTATGTAAGTTAAAATAGATTTTACATTAAACGTTTTTAATTTTACGTAAAACTTCATATTTACGTTAGATAATTTTAATATCTAATATAAATACAGAATTTCATACCAAATTTAGGACAACTAATATAAAAAAATTAAAATAATTACAAAAATGTTACCACACTTTTTTTTACACATTTTTAGACATCCAACATAATTGACACTCTTTCAATAATAAAAAATTATAATCATCTAATTTAAATCCTTGTTTTCTTCCACACTTTGATATTACCTCTTTCATTTTTCCTTTCTTAAAGAAAAAAAAAGGGGATAATTTGACTTTATCATTCTTCTATTGCTATTAATATTATGAACGGGTGATTAAAAATCAGATTGACCACACTTCTCGATCCATATGTTACTCACATTTTCCATTTACATCATCATTTCACATTATACGTTCTATATTAATTATCATATAATACAAAGAGAATCGTCATATTATTTATGAGAATTACGTTATAGGTTATATAATCCATTAATACCACATAAAAAATTTTGTTAAATATTTAACAAAAGATGATAAAGAAACTAAATCAAACCAAAGAAAAGGCTGAGGCTAAAATCGTTTAACCAAAAAATGAATTTTGGAGACATTTAAGAGAAAATGCCATAAAAAATGAAACATGACAATAAATCATTTAGTCATGAAATTGAGTGGGTGATTAAAATAATAGAATAACTTTTAAAATTTAAAATGAATTAGTCCAAATACGTACTATTAAGCATTAATCATTAATTCTGCTGTCATCTGCCATTACAGTTTTCAGATTTTGTCCATATATATCACAGTTATTACAATAATATTATTTAATTTCAGAAATTAAAGAAAAGTTGACAACTATGAGGGAGACGTATTTATTGTTCGCTGTGCAGTGATTGCTACACACTATCTTATCTCTCTCTTTAATAAGACGATAGAAATATTAGAATAAAAGTGACAATTTTTTTTAAAAAAAGTCATAAATACATAAAATTAAAAAAAAAATCAAATTACTCTAAATCTCCACTCTTCATCCCTATAAACCAATGCCATGAGATTGTAAGTTTCTAAAAACAGAAGAAAAAGTGTGTGTGTGTGTAAGTTTTTTTTATATATATATAGAGGAATATTATAATTGAGTAATAGATTAAACAAAATAGAAAAAGAAAAAGAAAGAATCACGCGTGCGTATGCATCCTCTATGGTCCACAAAGTGTGGTCCTGCCTAATTAGCAATGATGGGTTTATGCCTAATTAGCAATGATGGGTTTATGCCTAATTAAGAGAACAATTAATATCTATTTTAATATTTCACTTATTACTTGTACTTCCCAAAACCTAATTACACCTTTCCCTCTTCTCTCATCATAATCAAATTCATATAACTTTTTAATTTAATTAATTTAATCACTTTAATTAGTTGTGGTTTTGGTTAAATACTCTGTATTTATACACTATAAAAACGATTTATTAATAAAAAATTATGTTTGATTTTCATTATGTATGAAAAATACAAAGTTAATAACATTCAAATAAGATCACTCATTAAACCAATGAACTAAAGAAACATAACAAAAAAATAAGCATATATACATAAATATAACTTTTGTTAATTGTTTAATATATTTTGATTAAATAGCTTTTCTAAATTAACTGTTAAATTGAAAATTTATTTCCATTAAGTTATATGTATAAAAGCTTATAGCAATATAGAATTATACAGTGCCTTGTTTATGTAGACTAAAATATACCTAATGCATTAATTTTTCAAATTATATTAAAATACTAAGTATTATAGTACTTTGTTATTATATTATAGTTTAATTTTAATAAAATTTGACATGAATAATTAATGAAGTTATAATTTAATAATTTAATGATTTATCAACAAAATTATCTTTTTGTAAAAAATTATTAATAATGTAATATATTATAAAAATATACATACATATATATACATACACACACACACATATATATATATATATATATATATATATATATATATATATATATATATATATATATATATATATATATATATATTCCCTAACCATTATTAGGTTTTTGTTGGAATAATCAAAATCAAATGAAACTGAGGTAGTAGGGTTTGCTTATTTTTATCTACAATGTAAGAGAGTCAAAGAAATAAATTACACATCACAACTGTATATGATAACTAAAATTAAAGGTTTCTAAAAATGAAATGATCGGTTAAAAAAAATGATATTATTTATTGAATAATTAGTTATAGACATTTTTTTCCAATGCGATATGTTCTTGAAGAATTTTTGTTGTTGAAGTATACTACATCTACAGCAATTTATTCAATTTAAAACTTTTATAAACTCGATCAATCCATTTCATTCTAATAAGATTACATGTTTTCAATTATTTGATTTTATGTTAATTTTTACGGACATAGTTATTAGAATTATATCACATGATTTAACACACCGATTGTGATTAAACTTTGGACTAAATCATTATGTTAGGTTTAGAGTTTTGATTACTTTAGCTTTTATTTTTCTTAAATTCTTAGCCAGTTTCTAATTTGTAGAGGCTTTTCTACACTAGTTTTTAATGTGAGCAAAAAATGAAATAAGAAAAAAAATGTTTTACTCCTATTATTTTTTTATTAAATATGACCGATATCTCTATATGTGATGAATTTAGTTTTTGAAGTTAAAAAAAAAACACAGATTTTGCTCAAAATAATTTATTATATTCTTCTTTTAAATTTAAAGAGAATATAAATCCCCGCATTCTTTAAAATTTAAGAACCAAAATTTTCAATACAAAACAATACACCCATTTGATAAAAAAAAATAGAACTATTTTTCTATAATAATTTAACAACATTGTTTTCAGTTAACCAATTTTATTTATTATATTTCTTTTTCTTTCTCTTCTTAATCGTCTATTTTATTTTCTTATTTCTTCTCCTAACGAAGTATCAAGTATACCTTAGTATTATACTCATTTTCCTAAACAACACAGAAGTATCTTGTTATGAAACCCCTTTATAAAAAAAACTATAGATTAACAAAAAACAAATATTTTAATAATGAAAGTGATGGATGTTGAGAGACTTAGAAGATGAAGATGTGTCTATTTCTTAGTCTTTTCATGGCAGAAGAAGCAGCAACACCATATCTGAATTCTTCTTCTAAAGAAGCTTTTATCTTCTTTTCCATCTTTTCTTTACATAAAGTTGTGAAATGCCATACCTCACTCACTTTTCCTATTAGACAAGACTTCTCGTGGATATAACCCAACACTCAATTGCTCCATCAATCAATATAATAATACCATTCCAAGACTCCATTAGAGAATCTAATGAGCACAAACATAGTACATCTCTTAACTCAAATTACACAATTAATTAATTAATTAATTAATTAATTAATTGCTTAATCAATAAAGTTGTGTTGTGTGAACCCTTTATGGTGATTATGGAAAAGATTGAAGGAAGCATGCGATGAAGGGGTGGTTGGTTGGAGAAGATGCAATCAATGATCATCATCATTCATATATATAGGGTTTGGTTCCAAAGTTAATATGAAAAGGCTGCTATTATTGTTTTTTAAGGAACCAACCTCAAAGGTAGCTTCCATGTTTTCACTTAAGAAATCTTGTGTTAGTTGCAATCGTTTATGTATCTTTTTCTACCCCTTTTGTTTAATTTTTCAAAATATATATCTTCTATTTTCTTTAATTAATTTATTGTGAGTCCTTTCCACGATTAATGTACTTTACTTTTACAGACAAAATTGGTTCTAATATTATAAAAATATTATTTTATGACTGTATTTTATTTAAAGGAACAAATATATCCAAGAATATTAGCATAATTCAAGACTATAGAATAAGTAGAACAATTAGATTAATTAAATAGATTCTTTACAAAAATATTTATATATTGTATGAGTAATTTACTTTATGAAATAATGATTTGTTATTCCTTTAGTTTGTGGATTTAACAAAATTCAAATATTTGCTGTGATATATGAGCTGACAGTGTTTTTTAAATATCAAACTAAACATTCCAATTGTTAAAGAAATGACTTAGAAAAATATTTTTAACAAAATTGCATCTGTAATGTGTTCCAACCCTATAAATTTTTTATTGTTTCGATTTCCTATTTGTGTGATTTTTTTTTTGTCTTTTTAAGATTTGAATAGAAACGGGAATTCAAGAACAAATGTTAAATCATATGTAGAGAGGGGTTATTCAACCGGAGAATGTTGAAATCATGTTGACAACATTATTTATACCATATGATATAAATAAATCTATCAAATACTTCTTCTATTCTCTTTTTTTTTTTAAGTGTGGTATTGTTAAAATCCTTTTGTCTTATATAATTGTTACTTTTAAAGTTTACGTTAACATTAATTATTCTTTCGTTATTTGTATTCTTATTGTTTATCTTTTTCTAATTAATTTTATACATATTTTGTGATATAGAAATAAAAAAGAAAATAGAAAATCTTAGAAAATGTCTTATAGTTGTTGAATTAAGAAAAACTTCAAACACTTAGAAAAGGGAAGGATTAACAAATTCTAATAAATCAAATCAAATCCTCTTTTTTCAAGTTCTAAAAAATTCTATTGCCTTTAAAATAATTTTTTCACAATTATAATATTCTTTAAATTTAAACAAAATAAAATTTTATTGTTAAATTAATTTACTTTATTGAAATATTAAAGTAAATAGATTTTAATTTATATAATTAAACTTTTGTGTATAAAAATATTTATCCTCTATATCTACATGGATTAAAATACAAATTATGTTGAAAATAAACGCATAAAATTTATTAAATAAGCAAGCAAACAAAATAGTACTGGTTTTGCTAGGGATTAGTCTACAGCTAAAATATATAAAATAAAAATAAATTCATTAATTTTATTAAAAAAAGCCAACACAACACAAACAAATTAGGTCAAGTAAAAATTGATTTTGAATTAATTAGATTAAATTTAAAAATCAATTTTTGTAAATAAAAATAAATTGCAGTAAGATCTTTTTTACTAAAATGATGATCTAAAAATAGTAATTATCATCACATCTAGTAAATACTTCCATTAGTAACATGATTAAAGCAATACTATCATTTTCTTTCCTCTTGAGCTCAATATTAATACCATCATGATTACTTTTTTTTTTTTGTTAATTTTTTGGTTAAGTAATATACCTTGTAGCAGAAGCTATGAAAATGGGCCGTGGATCCATGAATTTAGATTCCAAGCCCTGCCTTAATTGCGACTGCGTCTTCCTCCACCTCCATACTTTTTTTTGTGCACCTCCATACTTAAAACGAAAAATATTATTCTATCCTTACATTTTTTTCACCTTTTCGGTATATTTTTTTATTTTATATTTATTTTAAATTATATAATCTAAAATATAATTTTTTTATATTTTAAATTATATAATCTAAAATATAAATTTTAAAATAGTGTTTTGTAATTCTGAAATTATAAAGGTGCAAGAAGAAAAGTACAGGAAGGAGCCGTCCTTACTTGCACACTCTGGGACCCAACTTGTTTAGGCCTTTGGGCCTGATTTTTCGCTCCGTAAAACTTCGCCCACTCTTTTAATTCAAAGACTAATTCTTATAGAGAAAAAAATACCGTTTTAAGCTTAATAAAATAAATAAATAAAACTTTCTATATCGTCACATTCAAATTTATTTTAGATTTTATTATAAATTACATATTTTTTATATTATATTCAAAATTATATAATCTAAAATATAAATAATCGATTTTTTAAAATAATACTTTTAGTATTAATAATCGATGCTTTTAGTATTTTTAGAAATATAAAGTTGCAAGAAGAAATCATTGAAGTGCCTGAAAGAAACGGTCTAATTCATGATAGGTATTTAAAAATGTAAAAATTCAAAGAATGTAAACATACTGTGGAACTAACCTGTTAGAAAACAGAGTAGTGTTTTTGGTTGAAGAAGTTCCATTCTGCACCCCTATATCTTGAAACTGCACCCCCTGAAATATGAAAAATTGTGGGCATTCAGTTAAGGTGCCTGCAATCCGGTGGCCTTCTAGATTATATATTTTAGAATAGTAAAAGTACTCAAAATGTATTAATATATTTTAAGAAAATTTTTTTTTAGATCTGAAAATATATTTTTGATTTAAATTATGTAATATAATATATTTCAAATTATATATTGCATAATATATTTTTAGATCCAAAAATACATTTTAAAATGTATTTATTTTTTACAAAATAAATTTGTTAACAAATTTATAAAATTTGTACTCTAGAATATAAAATTGTATTTCAAAATATATATTTTCTTTTAAATTTTATAATTTAAAATATAATTTTAGAAGTGAAATTTTAAATTTTATAGAGGTGCAATATGATGTTAACTCAGGGAAAGCCTTTCTAAATTCTAACGGGCGACCTAAAACAGAAGGCCCAGCAAAAACATTATACACACTTCCTAAGGTTTGGAAAACCCTAAACCCTAATGTAATCATTTGTACCCTTTACTTAATTAAATATGAGACCATTTTCTTGGTAGTCATGAAGATTGAAGTTATATCACATTTTTTCTTTATTTCTAGTGCATCTAAAAGATATTATATTTTCTAAAAACATCAATAGATTATTCTAAAACATTTTTTAATTCTTGTGAAATAATATATAAAAACCAAGGTAAGAAATCATGGAGGTACTATTGAATTCAAAGTGTTTGAGGACAGACATGAAATATGGGAGAGATGGTACCATTTTGAAAGTTTGAGTGACACTGTGAGTCTGTGAGCAGTTGAAGGACACTTTTCAAAGTTCATGGGCCACTATTGTCCTTTCTCTCCCTTATCTTCCACACCCTTTCAAATTCAACCAAATTTTCTTCTTACAAAATAAACATATACATCATAATAACTAAATATTATATGCATAGCACCCAGAATGTATTCTCAAATTTCAAATATCTTACCTTTACATTTTGGAGCAGTGTTAACCTTTTTTAGGTAATACGTCACGAAATTTCTTTAAATACTATTAAAATCAACTTAGTTTATGTATAAATTAATTGTAGGATTTTTTTAAAATTCTTATTTTTAATTTTAAAAAATAATTTGACTATGTTTTTTTCCATTGTGGCAAATGGTTATAGTGATGTGATGTAACTTCTTACGTTCGGTTTGGTGTGAATAATATTGTAGTGCTCTTGACATTGATATTTTTTTTTACATATTCACATAATCGTCCCACATTGTTGACTAATAGTAGCTTATTCCTATTTTGGTGGACATTATCTATATAGTGTGAGAATTTTAACTATTTAATTAATTATTTTTAAAAGAATTTTTAAATTTTTTTCTCTAGACCTCCTCTGACTTTTTGTTAACTTTCGAAATTGATTTTTATTCTTTTTTCGGTTAGACAATGTCACTGAGTATTAGGTGTCAAAGTAAAGATTAAATCTAACTTATCAAAATTTTTAATAAACTAAGTTTATTTCTGCTCTAAAATCTCTTATTGTATTTTATAAGTATGAGTTGAAGTCTTGGATTCTCACAAGTTTTACGAGATAAAGAGATGATGTTTTTCATACAGATCAATCTTTAATTTTGATATTTTGATATTATGAATGTTTTCTAAATAATAAGAGCTTTTAAAAGCAATTTCTTGATTTTTTTTTCTTTAAACTTGGAAGGTAAGCTTTCACTTTGTAAAGGAAGCTATAATATTATATTTTAGACTTGTTTATGAACTAAATAGCCATTGAAATGATATCTTGCTAATATGAGATTAAATATTTGATTGAATTAATACTTTTTTTTTATGTAAAAATTGGATCTAGAGTGTTAACGGAGATACGAAATCTGAGCATTGAATGATAATAGTAAGTTTAAGTTGGTATATGTATGCATATTGGAGTAAAGATCAATTCTAAACAAAGATTTAATAATAATTAGGAAAATTATTATTGACTATTGAAGTTGAATCAAGTGTGGATATGCTTGTGACTCATGAGTATTTGTTAACTTTTACACTTGAACTTTTGGGTTTAACATGTCCAAATTGAGTAAAATTATTTATAACATGCAAATTTTGTTGATATGGGTTATTTGAGACAATTTTAAACTTGTTGAAATAAGAGAATTAGTTAAAATGAAGATTTGAAGCTGGTTTGAAAAATTATGTGAATTGCTAATTTTGCATAACAATATTAGTGGATTGAATTATGTTCAACGAATCTATAAAAAAAAAAAACAAAGTTTTTTTTGGTCTTGATCAACTCAACAAATTCTAAAGAGTTAAGCCGATTTATTAAATTTGTTCAGCAAATTAATTCGTCAAATGAACTGAGATCTAAGAAAAATGGTGAAATTTTCCTATTTAATACTATATATATATATTTTTTAACTTGGACTACATACAAACTAATAATACTTAACATCTTTCTTATAGTATCATGTTATATGTGATTTTTTTTTTAAATTCATGTTAAATATTACTATGAATTTTAACATCTCAAAATGAGACTTTAAAAATCAACCATCACAGTGATTATATATATATTATTTGAGAATGACTTGGTTAAACTTTTTAATCTGTTTTTGTTTTCATGTTACATTTTCTAAATTACCTCTGTAATAGAATTGATTTGTTGAGTGGATAACTCTGAATAGAAATAGGGTTGAAAGAAGTACTGGAGCACAGAAGAGCTGCTTCAAATTGCATAGAGAAGTAAGATTCGATTTTATGCGGACATTTTCAGAGATGGACCTCAGTACATGCAGTGAGAACGACGTGACCTCACCAAATTCAATAAATGACTACTATTCTATTCAAAAATAATATATATTCCAGCTGGCATTCTATTCAAATATATTACATGATTGCAAGATTTATTTTTTCTATAATTAAAAAATTTCTGGAATTTCCTTGGGAGATAAGTCATTAATGAGTTAAGTTCCGAGTTAGTTTATACAAATACCAATATGAAATTATTTACTACATAGATCATTGAAGTGAAATTCTTAAAGCAATTCATGATATAAAATAGTTTTGAATAGAGAATATATATATATATATATATATATATATATATAAATGAAGGTCACCCAGGGTGAAACATGGCTGGTCTATAGGGAACACCCATTATTCTCTATTCATTAACAGAACCAAACATTCACAACGTTTTCTTTGGTCCCCATTTTCTGTACTATATATAATTCACAACCAAAAAAGTACGAATATGTCACAATTTATTTCCAGTTTCAATCAACTTGTAAGATGATACCACCATATTTTCGGGACCATATGCATGCATCACCATGCTCGTTTGTGTGGGGACCTTTTACAATCAATGAATTATAATTGTTAGAATATGAAAAATATATATTTCATATTTCATAAGAATAGGCAAATGAAGTTAACATAGACATAAGAAATGCAAGGAATGATAAAAATTATATTGACAATTAATTCGTAGACAGTTCTATAGCTTTTGCAAAATATATAGTAACAAGTTTCTCTTCATCTTTTAATTTATATTAATAATAATATGTTATTATTTTAGGTTGTAGTATTAAAGATTTCTTCATCATCTCCTATTATGATAACAACAATAACGATAAATTATTCTTTAATATCATGATCTCTGTAAATTTTGTTAAAAAATTGTTGGGCTAGAGATTTTGCTCTCAATCTCAACTTCACATGAAATGGAAGAATGAACATAAATTGCAGAGGGTGTCACAGAAAATTCTACCATTAATTGTTATATATTTTTATATCTTTTGTTTCCTAACAATTGAGTTCACTACAATTATTGGAGAACTCATATTGTTCATCATAAAAGTAATATATTCACGTGAGGACAATTTCACTCCCACAAACTAAATTTTAAAATTGAATTAAGTGAAAACTAAATTTATTATGTCGGTATATGAGTCATATAATATCACGGTTTCCCCTATTTGCTTGTTTATATATTTGTTAATGGGTCATTTACAAAAATATTTTTTCTTGCATGTATTGTGTGGCTGTTTAAGAATATTAGACATTTTGTTATAGGGTCATTTACCTATGCAATTTTCTGTCCAAACCGAATTAAGAGAAATGTGTTATTAAAATAGTGCATCTATATGATGAAAAACATTCATTTCATAAATTAAATAAAGCATACTTTTTTTTTTAAATTGAATTAGATTCAAGTGAAATTTAATTAAAAAAAGACACAAAACCTTGTTTACTTTCTCTCAAATGAAATATACTTTATTTTCCCTTTTAGAATGTCTTTGGAACATCTCAAATGAAATACACTTCATAATAAAATATTTATTTGTTTATTTATTTATTCCACTGAAAACAATAGTTAGATGTGGATGCATTAAAAACATTAAATGTGAGTACAAATTTTTAAAGAAGTCTTTTCCCTTTGATTCTTCATGTATTTATGCCCTGTTAGAGCAATAGTTAAACGTACATATTTTCCCACTTAAATTATTCAGCATTGAATTAACCTATGTATGAGAACTCACCTACCCTATTAACATTACAATTAATTTCATATCCGAATGTCAAATGCTCACAGATTTTCAATGCAACAACATGTATAGTACGTTCGTAACTCTGCAATTTTTCTTCACCAAGATTTCAACATATCATAAAACAAAAAGAACACTATGATCCAGCTCATGCGCAACTAGTGCTTTTGGAAAGCTGTCCTTTGCAAACTTTTCATGCTTAGGATCGATGTCACAATAAGATTTGTAATCATATTTGTTGACTAATCTCTATGGATAGAAACAAAAACCCTACAATTGAAATGGATCTTACTTTATTTTCTGTTAAAAGAGCGATGCACATCTTTCACTTTCCTATTTTTTCCACCAGACTTGCTAGCTTTTTGACCATAAATCATTTTTTGGTTTAACCTTTTGTTATAGTCATGCAATTCACTACTTCTTGTGTTTACTTTAGATATGCTCTCTTTTCCTTTGTCAAAAACAAAGGCTTTTTTACATTGCACATATAACTCACTTTGTTTGTGAAAATTTAAAGAGAGAGAATAAGAACAAGAAAGAAGAAAATGTTTCTTCCCATTTGAACAAAGAGGTCTTTTGTAGATTTTATTTGGTGGAAACATAATTACTTATTAGGAAAAATATGCAAAACTTATGCTGATTATAGGTCTCTTTCTACACTTTTGGGGAAAAAGAATGTGAGAAGTAAATGGACATTAAGTAACCACCAATTTATTTATCTATGGTTGTGTGAACCGTACTCCTTTATTTATTTAGATAGAAATATATAAAATGGAGACATGATAAAAAAAATTACATTTCCCATCTTTGTACAATATAAAAAATAGCAAATATAGAAAAAGGTTTTTATGGAAAAATAAAATCCCCTCTTAGGGAACCTTCTCTATTTTCGTCGTCTTCAAGAAAGACTCGCTATTCTTTTAGTTCAAGAGATGTTTCATGTTTATACAGTGAAACCTGAATTATAATTTTTCTCTATCTTTAAATTAAACACTTCCACCATAATTATTTGTAGAAATTGATAAAAAGATAATCAACAAAACTAAAATATATAGTTTCGTAAGTATTACCAGTTTTATTTTATTTTTCTCAAAAATAAAGTTATACACAAGTTACTCAAGCAAAAATATCAATTCTAGTAAAAAAAAAACAAAAAATATTTAAGAAACTAGTTGAGTTTTATCTGAAAATAATTTATATAGAGTAATGTCCACTTTTATTTTATCCCCTATTCCGCGCATATATATTTTCCACTTATTCGAACAAATTGAATGAAAGTTTTCATATTTATTTTTTATTCAAATAATTTTTTTTTTACAAATCTTCCTCTTATTTAGTATGTCCCGTATTTTTTTAAGAGAAAAATGGCAGTACCATACTCAATGACACACCTTTCCCTTTTTCAAAGACAACCTTTCTTATTGATGGAAAAATTTTAAAATACAAAAAATAATGGATCTCACAACTTATTTAATTCCTTTTTTAGAATTTTATAGCTTTTAAATAACTTTGAATTAATTACGATTTTTAATTTATTTATGTACATGGTTCATATACAGTATCCCAAAACTTACATTCAGTAGATAATATATGTTTGAGGAATGTGATTTACATTAAATAAAATTGTAGAATCAATCTTGAAACCACTATTAATGAACCCTTTTCTGAGGAGATCTTATAGTCAGTTGGCAAGAGACTTGGTTCAAATATGTAGACTTAGATGAGTGTATTTTTAGCAATGTTTTTTATCATGTAAACAAAAGATTAGGATACTATATCCTTAAATGCAGGGATTTTTTTATCACAAAGTCTAAGGGGAGGAAACCATTAGAAATAACAGTATTGTTTAAGAAAAGAATAAATTACTGCAGAAAAATGTAGCTGGATTCCTCAAGCCGATTACTCACTCACTCACTCCCCATTATTGATCAATCGCTAGAAGCTGTCCTTTTCACCTGTTGTTGAATAGCTCTACCAATGTTACAAATAATTTGGACTATTTCACGTTATTGTTCCATGCAGAAAAGAAAACAGCTATTCCCGACACAACTTAGGAACCATTTCCAGCTTTGACGGCACTAATTCCTCGTTGTCGTCCCATGTTACGGTCAACAATATCAAGACTAGTCTATTTATTACAACACCAGGGGCACACACGTGGAAATGAAACCAAACACACCCTCCACAGAACCAAAATATATATGAACGAACTCTATTTATATGTGTGTGTGTGTGTGTTAAGGGTCTAATCATGATTCCACACCAAGACATGGAACAACTTTTACGTTGCCCAAATGTCTCTTTGGAATTTGGATTTGTCATGAAGGAGTAAAGTTACATGAGATTTTAACCACATAATATGTGCGTGTTTTAGTTTTTTTGCATAAAGTAAAATTAGAGGTGCCTTGACTAATTATGACAAATGTGTCAGACAGAAACTTTAGTGCAAGAATATCTACGACAACCCTTTTCTTTTTGAACGAGTATTGTGTCTTTGGAGAAAGTTCAAGATAAGAAAGTTAGGTGCAATGATGGTATTATGCAGATTGAGGAACACATAGACAACAAATCGAGAGAATGTGATCAAAGGGGTGGCTCTTTTGCATTATTGACAAACATGGAGTTGGTTTTGTACTTAGCTGGACCAAAGAAAAGGTGCAACTCCTAAAAAAAGCAGACTCAATAATTTAAGGGCCACTTTCATATCGTCTAACATCATTTCACTGCATTAATCATTAGTCCTCTTGTTAAATAAACCACTTTCCCTCCTATTTCCACATTTCCTTCTCAAATTTGCAATATAGATCCAAAAGGCTACGGTTGGAAAGGTCTTGTTCCACTAAGATACAGAAAGATGACAGATAAATGGCCCCCACATGCCCCTAATTAATCCCCAAAATTCCTCCACTAATGTCTTTTTGCAAAACAACATAATATTCTGAATCTTCAAACCCCAATATCTTTTCATTTTCTTCTCCCCCCACCCCCACTTAACTTTTTTTTTTTTTTTTTTTTTCTTTTCTCCCCCTCCCTTTCACATGCAAATTTAACACATGACAAATGAAATAGGCTATGGCGTGTTTGGTTTCACATCAGATACTTTTCTTCCCTTCCACAAGCTATCTTCTACATCGCACACGAGTCCTTACTTCTCAACCAGCTTCCAAACACGTTCAGGAAAGTATGATCCACTTCTAGGTATCACTCCAAGCAGCAAAAACTGGCAAGTGAGACATTGCCACTGGCCTCATTTGAGAGGGAAACCAAGAGCTACCAACACTTGCACCATTAGCAATAGGGCTAGTGACAACCTTTGACCCCACCGGAGGCTTTGGAAAGAGCAATGTGGGACCCGTTTTGTCAGGGCTACCTTCCCTTGAGCTGCTTAAACTGGTGACCAGCGAGGAGGGGTTTGAAAAATGAGTACCTATCTTAGTAGACTCCTCTAGCATGGCTTGGCTAGATCCTACTGAGTCAATCCCAATGAGATCTTGTAGGGACACAGAGAAAGCAGAACCTCTATAATTTCCACACTTCATGGTTTTCATGTCACAGTTGTTGTTTGACTCTTGTTGATGATACAAACCCATCTTCCAATCTGCTGATGACCCCTTCTCATTGTTGTTCACAGTCTCAGCTTCTTCCCTGCTCATTACTTGTTGGCTTGACACAATGTTGTACTCTATGGCCTCAGTTCTTGGCTCACTCTCCTTGTTTCTTCTTGCCAACTCTCCAGCCAGAAGGGTGTTGCTGGCCATGATCCTCTCAACATCGTATCTTGAGATGTCAAAGTTGGTGACAGCATTCACCCCACGAAATTTGATTGCAGCTACGTCATATGCTTCAGCTGCTTCCTCTTGGGTGCCTAATATAATTCATAAAAAAATATACTATCAACATCAGATATGACTTTTAAAATAGTCTTATTATAATTGAAATATAAAATCCAAAGGGTATTCAGAAAAAAATGAAATGAACTTTCTTGAGATCATTCTTGTGGAGATATTACTATTTAGACACCACTTTTTTCATCTTTCAAGAGAGAACAGCTTTAAAAAAAGTGACTTGTTGCTGTTCAAAGTGGCTATATCAACAGCCTTATAGAAAGCATTGGCAGGCACTATACCATAATAGCATTAATAACAAAGTCCTAAGAATATATATATACATTAGTGTTTCAGTTTCAGGATTCGAATGCTAAAATAAACCCCACTATTGCTATGAAAGATTTGGCAATGAAGTACGAGGAAATGCAACAACTTTCTGGAAGGACTTACTGAATGTCCCAAGATAAAGGTCCTTATTTCCTGCAACTCTTCCTATCCTTGCTTGCCACCTGCCATGTTGATGGTGTCTGTGCACAAATGAAAAGTGGGTTTAACCTCCTTAACCAACATGTAATACATAAAAAAAGTGGCAGAGGAACAGCATGAACCTTGTCACTCCTCTGTACATTGAGGCACCCCTTGAAAACCCACTACTCTTTCTGCAAAGCAATCACCCACATCATCATTAAACAATAAAAATAATCCATAGCTTTTAGCATAATAATAATGATAATAACGTGTGCACCTTCTCAGGTGGGCCACATATTCCTGCCTGCTCATATTCTTCATTTCTTCAAGTTCAGTTTGGTAATTTTCTAGCTGCCAAATAGACAAGAAAATGAGGCTCCAAGGAGTATGAGCCAAAAATGCCACCTGAATTGAAACATACCGGGAAGTTTATGTGCGTTGAAGGTCCCCAATACTTGAGAGCCGCAAGATCATACGCTCTTGCAGCTTTCTCTTCCATATCATAGCCACCTTCAGTTCACAAAAAATTCACCACTCATCAAAATTTAGAAAAAGTAAGAGCATTGAAAATGAAGACTCTAGGAAAAGGAGCAATAGCTTACCCAAATAAACTGTGACATGCAACGTTTTGTTGAGTGGTCAAAAGTTATCCACATTGTGAACACACAATAGGTGAAAGAAAGTTAGCAGGCACAGCTCAAAAACAACAAAAAATACTTCAAAACAATAAAAGGCTTTTAAATTATCAATGACTCTAAGGCTTTTAAATTATCAACGACTCAAGTTTTTGATAACTAACCTTGTCGTCCTTTCCTAGTTTGCCCTTCCTTCTTGCAGCTATTATCCCACAAATGTGCTTCATATCTTCCAGTCCATCGATGCCTGATACACAACCATCAAGTTATCACCACAAAATAATTGACTTAAACAAAAGCAAACAAAACAATAAGTAAACTCAAAAAGTAGAACCCCAATGAACTCGACTAAATAAATAAAGTACAAAATAATTGAAAAGGGAAACTAAGAGAGAGGATCAGGTAATGACAATTATAAGGAAAATCGGAGCACAAAGTTCAGATTCAAACCTTATTTTTACCATTATGCCAAAAGAAATTATTATAGAAACAAAGGGGCGAAGTGAAGTGAAGTGAAGTGAACTAAACTAACCTTGTGACACCTCTATACTGCGAAGTTCTCTGGCCGAATGTGTCAATGGATTTCCTATGCACAGGTTGCTTCTGGCCAAGCTTAGCAGACCCTCTCTTTTTGGCATCTCCAACCACTGATTCAGTTCTAGAAGATGAGATCTGAGTTGGAACTGTGACACAGCTAGATTGAGAACCAGGACTCATAGACAAACTCAAAGACTGTAACTCCCCACAACCAACACCAACATTCCCAGAAGCCCCGTGACCCTCCCCCATGCCGCTACTGTTATTCACTTGATGCTGCTCCAGATTCTGCTGAGAGGAAGAATATCCCCTTTGGGGCACCCAGTTTTTGACGCAAGCAATGCCTTGTTCCACCACTTGAGGCATTTGGGGTTGCTTGGCTTCCTCCTCCACCTGGTAAATCCCAAGCCCCGAGTAATATGGATGGGTTTGTTGCCTGAAGGGGTCAGAAAGAAGGCCCAAAGAAGAAGAATGGTCTCTGTTGGCTTCAGGTTCCGCATTCTGGCTACTATAGTAGATGCTGTCTAGGCTTAGAGCCATTGCTTCTCTCTCATGTCCTCCATAGTCTTGAGCTCCCATACTTGCACCACCTAGGAAGTCCTCGAGCTTTGGGGATGTACTTGGCACCATCACTTCAACAAGACCATAAAATGTTGTAAATTGCAATGGAATATAGTCAAAAACAAAACTTTACATTACCTTTACTTAATCAAAATTAGTATTTACTTTGGTAAAACTCTAATTCTAACAGGAAAAAAGGGAAGTTTTGAATACATGGGAGAGAGTAAGAAGGCCTACCTGGCGTTTGTGATCTGGTGAGAGCTTCCATAATGCAAAGTGACCCATCTGACTTGAGGGGCATCATGGCCAAGGGAGGGTGAAAGGCACTGTTTTCTCCAACACCATAGCAGATTCCTGAGGTGTTAAGGTGTGGGGGGGAAATATAGAAGTTGGTTGGAACAGTGTTGCAAGGTGCTGCAGCTGCAGAAACCTGAGGGTGATGATAGTAGTGATGATGATGGTGATGGTGAGGGGGGTCAGCAGAAGAAGAAGTAATTTCCATTTTCATGTGGGGTGAGAGAGAGAACCCCAACCAGTTATGATTGTTCCCATCATCAGAGTTGCCATCATTCATGGACTTCATCTTGGCTTCTTTTTTCTTCCTTTCTCAACTTAATTACTCGGAAAAGGTTTGAAGCTAGCCACCGCCACCAGAATCAGCTAGGCAAATCGATCATTGGGTGGCAAAGAACCATATCATATCAAAATAATAACAACAACAATAATAGTAACAGTAACAATCTCCTTCACAATGAAGACTTGGCTTTTGTTGTGTAGCAAAAACAAGTTTTTTTCTCACAACAATAAAAACAAAAACAAAAACAAAACCTTGCAAACTCTCTCTTTCCCTTCTTTCTCCCCTCGTAACAAAACTGGTCTTTTTAAACTAAGCACAAGGAATAAGTTACGAAGCAAGTGAAACTGGGAGCACCCACTTCATTCCATAGGGATCTGTGTAGGTATGTGGGCATGTAGATATATATACACACACACAAGGTCTTTGCCTACTTTTTTTCTTTCTCTTTTCTTATATATTTTTTTTTGATAAAATGTAAGAAAAGAAACCTCTGCCACCCCCACTTAGCTTTTTCTTAAACCCTATATTAAACCCAGAATGAAATAGCAAAGTGGATAAGAGGAAAGAGCCTCAAATGGTAATGGTGTGATGAACTTTTTTTGGACAGCTTCTGAAAACTTCAATGCTAGTAGGTGAATCTACTGCACACATAACAAAGATACATACGAAAGGGAAAATAGAAAAAGATTCAGAACTCAGGTAGACAAAAAAATACAATTAAATATTTTTAGTGTTTTATATATTATTTAATCACACCACATCATATATAAATTTATAAACTTTATAATAATCAGACATTAAAATTAAATAAGTATATTATTTATAGGAAATATAATTATTTAAATTTTATTATTTAAATAATATTTGATTTTAGGGTGACAAGGTTGCAAGCAGTGCAGTGGAAGGGGCCATAGATTTGACGGGCGGGACTTATCTGCCCATCCAGTCACTTCATACAGTATGCCCATTCTGTGACACCTGCATACTGCAAAGTCTAAAAGCATCTTCTATTTTTTCTTTTTATATTTTTTTTCATGACAAATAAAAATATATGTTAGAATTAATTTATAATTTACAAGTGATTAGAGTGGATATTAATAAATAGTAATTAATTTCTTAATAAATAATAACTCATTCTTTAAATATTAGAAAAGATGTTGAATGATATAATAATTATGTAATAAATAATAAAAAAAATATAATACTACGTTATTCCAACTCCGAAAATATAAATATTTATACCAATGGTGACATCAGTGGAAAAATCACAAATTTGTAATACTTTTTTATGATTTATATAGCTTGTTAATTTTTTTATTTTTATAATATAAATTTATTCTCTTAATTAATGATAATAAATGCAGATGTACTTGAGGTTAGGTTAAATAATCAGTTGTGATTACAAAAAATAAAATAAAATGAGGTACGGTTCCTTAAATTATACACTCACGGGGAGACGAAATTATTGTCTGATGATAAGTGTGAATCTTCATTGGCTCGTGTACTTTCTACTTCCAATTAATTGTAAAACTAGTATATTAACATTTATGGCAAAGATTAATTTTTATACTATTACAATTTTCTTAAATATGTAAAATATATATATATATATATATATATATATATATATATATATATAAACTATAATATTTTAAATCAGTCTACCAAAATTCTGCACCAAATATTTCAACTTCTAAACTTTCAAGAAAATTTAATTTTAGATTTCTAAATATAACTAACTTTGGGTAAGTTAATTTCGGTTACAAACTGTGGTTTTATCTGAAGGTTAATAATAATCTATTTAAACTTTTAGGTCTTTGGAAGAGTGTTTAAGATAGCTTATTAAGAAATACTTTATTACTAATTCAGGAAAATTTTTAGTTTATTTTTTAAACATTTGGAGATATTTTTATAAAAGTAATTTATGTGACAAAAAACTTATCTTTGAAATTGGTTGGGACCAAATGTGTAGTATGTGCATAATTTTCACTTTTGCTTTTATTATTAAATCTTATTTTTATTTCTTTACTCAGTTAATAAAAATATATATCACGTGTTATAATTATTCGCCGTGAGTATATTTTATATATTTCTTACCATTCCTTAAAATTATAATTTAATTAGATAAAACAAATTTTATCTATAAAAATAAGTTTATGCTTTTTTCTATAATAATGTATAATAGTTAAATTCTAAAATAATTTATTTATTCATTCATATCAATAGCGAATTCGTTGAACTTATAAATCATGATTCATATATATATATATATATATATATATATATATATATATATATATATATTATACAAAGTTTGTTTTGGAAACACTTAAATGTATTGTTTCTTGAAACACATATAGGATATATCATTTTAAATTTTAAACGAAATTTAATCACCATAAAAAAATTAAAAATTAAAACTAACTGAATAATTTATTAATATATGTAAACTATTTTTAGATTTAAGTGTTTTGAAAACAAACTTTGTATAATATATATAAGCATGGGTGAGAATGTCTAACCCATAACAAAGATATGTTTTCTTTCCTTTGTGGGTCATCTTGCTGACTTTATGAATTTGCATTTCCATGCTCATTCATCCCTTCTACCACTCTCTTATTAGAATGTTAAAATTTTCACATAAAAAATCATAATTAAAACTACACTTTAATACATTTTCTATTTAAATATTTTTAGGTTATAAGAATTAATGGATTTTAATATATCAATAGAAAACTTTGTAATAAACGCATTTCAATTAAATTATAAATTAATTAGATAAACACATTTTGTTATAATGTCACAATATCTGCAAAAGAATTATATCGGTAGCAGAAAACTAATATTTACAAAAGTTTAACAATTACTGTAAATGATTGATATAAATTTAAGTAAATCAGATTTAACATGAAAATTTGAATTAACTCTAAATGGTTGGTATAGAAAATTTACCTAAATCAAATTTGATTATTACTGTAATGGTTGATATAAAATATTTTTTTCTTTCTATAAGATATCCCATATAGACAGCACACAATAAAATATCACTAAAAATTACATTTAAAATATCTTGACTCACATTCTTCACTATAATATGCTATAATTATAACGTATATGTATTATTGTAGTAAAGTGTACGTAACATCTCACTTATAATTACACTACTACTAAATTTCATAAAAAAAAATTAATATATATATATATATATATATATATATATATATATATATATATATATATATATATATATATATATATATATAAAGCAATCTATTCATAACATTTATTAGAATAAAATGTCTAACCCTAAACTCATTGACTATCTCTCATGTTATAAGTTATTAACCTTAACATCATACACTTCACTTTACTTCAAAAAGATAAACATATGCCTTAAATCCTAAATCCTAAATAATCAAATATCTCAACTTTTTAATTAATTGAATTTTGTCTGACATAAATTGGTTCATCCAATAACCAAACTATTGGAAATTTTAATTAAAGAATCCCTAATAAGAATTGACTTCCTCAAAAACAAAAATTCTTCAATTAATTGAATCTCTCTAGGTGTGAATTGTTTCGCCCAAACGACTTTACATAATTTAAAAATTATGCAAGGTGTAACAAGTGATTTAATTGGTTCAAGTTATGTTTTTTTCTTCATTTCTTATGCTTAACATGAAATATTTTGTTAAAGAATAACACCAACATGAACTAATTTGACTCAATTGAAATATTCTAACTTTTAATTATTAAAATATACATCACATCTCATTTAAAATATATTAACTCAAACTGTATAAATTTTATCTCAACCACTTTCAACCCTTTATAATTTTCTTATAAAAAACATATAATAATCTTACAACATAAATATCTTCACAACATAAACATCTTCACATATTTCCAAACATTTATCATTTCATATAACATTCATCTTTAGATTCAAACAATTAAAATATATTCAAACAATACAAAATTCCTATACAAATATCAAATATCGTGATCATGTCACCTTCATATATACATTATCTACTATAAAGTACTAAAAAAAATAGCTTCTCTTAATTGAACTAATTTTATTACATCTAGTAAGCATTTTCTAAATATGTAATTTCGAATGATGTTGCTTTTTGTTTTTTAAGAATATCAAATCATATATTTTGAGTGCTTATATGAGAAGTAAAAAGATAGTTTCACATCTCCAATTTTTATTATTAGGATATATTTATATATTGTATATAAAAGAAACTTTCGATCAAATAATATTTAAAACAATATTCAATAAAGATATATTAAACAATATAAGTTTCTTGGATAAGCGCACAAAGTTTGATGAATATAAATCATGTATCAAATAATATATAAACTTTATATGTATATTATATATCAAAGGAACTTTTTATCTAATAATAATAATTTTTTTAAACATTTAATAAAAATATATTAAACAATATAACATTTGATCAAACATAATAAATATAATTTGATTTCCTATATATATATATATATATATATATTATTTTATTATCATTATCTTATTTTTTTTTATTTTCTAAAATGTGACACACATAATAAAAGTAACATCTTATTACTTCAGCATAAAATTTTGAGAACTTTACTGAAAAAAATAATTTCTAATTATAAAATAATGGCTATATTTTAAAAAAATTATTAAATGTGTTATAGTTTATATAAATTACATTAATAAAATTAGAAATTGTCATTTTGGTGATGTATAAAGAACTAAGTGTTATTGCTTTAATGCTTGATTGCATGTGTCACATGCATTAATTAAGCATTTCAAATAGATTGCATCAACTTTAAATGTTTACTTGATGTGTGAATACTTTTGGTTTTCAAAATATTTTTAAAAAATTGACAAGAATAGACTAATTTATTATCTTGGAGCTCGAGAAAACAATTGTACTCTTGTGTAATAAATAGTTATGTTAAAGATTTCATCAATTGTTTTTTAGGTTTTCCAGATACAATTTTGCACAACTAAATCATTGTCACTTGAAATAATCGGTTAATTTTTTGTTAATGAATTTTCAGTTTTCATAACAAATAATATAATAAATTATCTTTATGTAATAAAAAAATTACATATTATACATTAATAATTATTCAAGTTCTTCTCCTTTTCAAACACATATTTTGAGTTTCATCAATCAAGTTAGAGTTGTTCAAACAAATTGCATCAACAAACATTTTTGGATAATTTTTTATCTTTATGTTTTTTGTTGTCTTAGAAACCAATCACATTCACAATATATCTTTTCTAACTCGTCTCATCATTGGTTGAATTAGTTCCCACATTGATTTGGCGCGCTAGTCTAGTACATTTTTATAGCTAGTAATTTTTTTTAATAGGTTTCCAAGAAAATTTATATTATTGAGTATGTTTCATATATATTGCTTATGATAGAATGTATATGACCTTGTTAACTTTTCAAAGAATGGTGAAGAAAACTATCTTTCGTCATTAAATTTTCAAAGAATGGTGAAGAAACCTATCTTTGGTTACTTGAGATAAACTCAATGTAAATTAAAAAAGAATTGATCCAATCTAAAAGTCTCTCCTGTTTTTGCTAGTATCTTTTATCTTAATTTTTTTGACATTCAAACTTCCAAAATGATATCTTAAAATTAATACGAAGTAATTTAATAAATAATTTTTAAAAATATTTATTATTTTTAAAAATATTAAACCAATTATCTCCTCTTCTTGTTGAGTACTGTTTATACTAATTCATAAATTTGATTGTTGAGGATTAAAAAAACAACATTATTTAAAGTTCAATTTTAACTAAGTTTCATATTTAGTATAAAGTGGATCTTATATATATATGGACAGTCATAACATGATGCTTAATATTTTTTATAATATGTTACTTCAAAGCAATAATTGTGCTTACATAACCATATTGCGCTTCATTCTATAAATTACAACACAGAATGCATATCTATTTTACATAACATATTATTATGTTATCTATTGTGGTCAATATCAATACCATAGAGAGAAAAAAATGCAGATGTTGGATTATGCATACATGTATTGATAAAAAAATAGTCTGAGAAAGTAGTCACGGTCTGCAACTCCTGTGGAAATAAAATGACATTTATTTTTAGCATAATACCCAAATGATAATAAAATAAAAAACTTTACTTTTTTTCAGTGTCTCTTTGTGGATAGTCAACAACTACTTTCAGACAAAAAGAGAAAGTAGGTCTTTGATAAGCTTCAAATATTCCAGAAGATGATGATCAAAAGGGTCCCAAAAACAGACCTTTATGACAATTATACATCTTAGGTTTAATGTTATTCTCTTAATTAAAATATTTCTCTTCACATACAAATCTCTCAAGTGTGTCAGCAGAAAATAGTAGAACTACTGTGTAATTTTACTGCAGGAAACGGTGGCTTGCGTCCTCATTTTTTTTTTCTATTATTTGAATTTGTTGATGTTTGACTAGTACTCCGTTGAGATATATTTCACTTAGTTGCATAATATTTATAGAGTAAATAATTATCTTGTAGGTGTTTTATGTTTTGAAATTTGAATATTAGTTATGATTTTAAATTAAGAAAGAAAGAATTTTGTTTTGGTTGTTTAGTGAAGCAATAAAGTTTTTTTTTTTTTTTTTAATTTCATATGTTAGTTTTATAGGTTTTACTTATGCATACAGGTGTTTAGATTTTTTTTTTTGTTTGTTTGGTGAAGTAGTAAAGGTTTTTTCTCAAAACGCCTTATTATTATATTGTGCACTAAATGTTAATTGTAATTGGTGTTGGTGTTACGGAAGGATAGTGAAATGACGAAGAAGGTAGATTGTTTAATGTATGGTACTTTAATCTCCATCGAATTTAAAGGATGAAGATATATAGTTTATTACATCTAATTTTACAAGACAAATCATTTAAGTTTTAAATTATCAACATCTATTACAAATAATAGAACTTTTAAGAAGATTATGATAATAAAGATAACAAATACATAGTATTGACTACTTACAGAATTCAAAGAGTTTTTATTTTTTTACTCAAAATATTTTAGTTTCCTGTATAATTTTTTGTCTCTTACATGTTCACACTTTATCATGTAGAATTTGCTCTCTTAAAAATGTGTATAATTTTTTCAGGTTTTCAAAATTTGGTTGCATACAAGTAGGTTCTTCTTCATTCCTATACATGGGTTGAAACACCCTTTTTTTTCATTAATTATATTTTTTTATTTTTAATAAAAAAATCTTCTCTTCACTACTAAAAACACGTCTTCTTCACTTTCATTCTTTCAATGTTTGTTTCTCTCATTATGAAACACTACGTTACATAGTCTCACCGTCACCGCTTCACCTTACACTTATTGTTACGATATATCCAATATAGTCTCACATCACTTAGGAATCGATGCGAAGATCAGTTTAAATACACATTTTTTCCTTAACCTTCTACTCTCTCAATGCTCGATGATCACGTCCCTCACTCTGTAAACTGCGTGAAAGAAAAACTATTTTTCATATATCTGATGTAAAAACAAATGGATTATTTATAACTCTAAATAACCAATATTTTCATTTTATCCTAATAGTTTCAGAGAAAACCTTAACTAACTCTAAAATATAATTATTACAAGATATTACAAGATATTAGACTATTAAATATATTGAAACAAATCTCCCATTTGAATCAAGGTAAAAAAAATATTGGTCTTTAGAATTATTTTACTATTCCATAAACTACACTGATTTTCTAATCTTAAGTTCATTGAAAATATATTATTAGAGTCAATCATCATATTCAAAATATAATGTTCGTGGTAAAAGAGTTATGTTACAAAATTATCCTTAAAGGATATTTTAAAAAATATTTCAATTATTTTTAGTCTCAAATCTTAAACAATGTTAAATTATTATTTTAAATTATAATTTATAATTAAAATGTTTTAAGATATAGAATTATTGTAAGGCACAGAAACCTTATAAAAGTAAAAGTCGTGTGCCTGCACTTCCAATTTCTTTTCTTTTCTCTCTCTCGTTCTCTCAAGCTCTCCATTTTCTCTAATTTTTCTCCTCATATCTAATCTATTTTAGATTCTGATCATACCCTGCAGTAGCTGGGGAGTTAGGGATCATTTCTAACCGATCAGAATCTCAAACAGAGTAAGTTCATATTTGCTCTAAAGATCCCTTATTCTCTATTTTTCCTTAGGTTATTGTCATCAATCTTAGTAGGGACAGTTGAGAAAAGTACTTCTCTCAACTTAATTAAGATTATACTAAAATTTGGTTTTATTCTGATAACTTTTTCTAGATCCCTAGATTTTGAGATTAACATCTTTATCGGGTGGAGGAATTGTTGTAGAGATCTTCATCAGGTAAGGGAAGCTAGTAACTTGTTTTATACTAATTAGTTACTTTCAAATATAACTTTAGGATAAAGTACTTGAATATGTGATTGT
>Ga0209700_101041_pt1 | contig 56067 bp, 32 predicted proteins | sample SiratroredBW_FD_187528 | JGI IMG/M metagenome (GOLD analysis project Ga0209700, IMG submission 187528) | Root nodule microbial communities of legume samples collected from California, USA - Siratro red BW (SPAdes) (version 2) | ecosystem: Host-associated > Plants > Roots > Nodule | place: USA...
ATTTTTCTTTTTTTGGTTTTTTTTTTTTTTGAGATGGAGATTGTGACGGGAGCAACAATCTCTCGATTTGGTTGGGAAGTTGAGAAAGTGCAAAAAGTAGCAATCCCAAAGAAACAACTCAAATAAATAAATAAATAAATAAATAAATATTTATATTCTATCTATTGCTATTTCATTTGATATTACACCATGTGATCACAAAGCAAGTACAATGCAGCATGAATCCTAGAAAGTATAGAGGACAAAAACGTACCAGTTGAAGAATCTATATAATTATTTTGACCTTTCTTTTGTAATTTGATTCGTGTGGAGCACTAGTTGAAGAAAAAATTTAGCTTCGAGCTCTTGTAATGAGACTGTGAACTATAATTTTTTGCCCCCTGTGAACAATTTTCTCTAAGTGTTGTAATTATGTGTGTTCTTTTTCGTGTGTGTCTCCTTATCTCATGGTTGTAGTGTGTGTAATCTAGGGTACATGAACTGTAAAAATACAATATGCACTTTAATTAAGATTTGTCAATTATCTCTAACCATACAAATTATTTCTTGTTTAACCTTTTAATTTTCTGGTGGTAGTAAATTTTAATGAGTATTTCTTTATTAAGCAAAATTGGGACATTAATTTGATTAATCAGAATTATATGCATTAAAGTGGAATAACCAATGCTCTAAAATAGACTTTCTAATATCATTAGCTTAAATTCTCATATTTATTTTATTCAAATTAGAATTAGTTCTATAATTAGACTCAATCATTGTTTACTCAAACAAATTTCTATCAATTTTAATTAAATCAAATAACCTGTACACTAATTCTAAAAATAGCTAAAAGAGCTTAGTCAACTACTGAAGCTCATTTTTCCATTTAAACCTGAAGAGACCAGACCTTTTTATTTTTATTATATTTTCTGCAAGTTGTTTAAAAAATGGACCCAATTAAAATAGAATTCAAATCTTCTCTCTCTTTTTTAACTGAAAAATATTTTTATGATTATTATCTTTATTTAGATTTGTTACTATTTTTTATTTTTTTATTTTTTTTATTTTTTATTTTATTTAACGCAATATTATTATTATTATTTATTTATTATTTTTTTAAAACAAATCTATTTTATCTTTTTTTTCAACAAAAATGAAAGAAAAATAAGTTATTATTATTATTATTATTATCTAAAGAGCAAATAAATACTTTACTAAAATAATGAAAGGGTGAGAATTTAAATCATATTTTATTATAATAAAATAAAAGACTATAAAATTCAAACTTAAATTCTAAACATTGAAAAAATGTATTTTTATTATTTTCTCCTTTCTCGTTATTTATTATTTATTATATATTTTTTTAATTTTATTTATCCTGACGAAATTGAGTCCCTCTTTACTTGGCTTTTACCGAATAATTTGAAAATCGAGATTTTCACATTATTAAAGTAAAAGATAAGTAAAGACAAGAACACTAATTTGGTCTGGATTTGAGAACAAAACAAGTACGATAGTAAAAAATTTGTTTTTCTTTTCATTATTATTTTTTTTTTGAAATGGCCTTGACTTTGCTTCTACAGGGAATCAAGTGTCAAGATGCAAATAAAAGAAACGACCAAGATTTTGCTTCTGAAGGGAATCAAGTGTCGGAATAGAATAAAAAAATGGTCAAGATATTGCTTCTGCAGGGAATCAAGTACCAAAATGGGAATAAAAGAAAATGATGACCAAGATTTTGCTTTTGCAGGGAATCAAGTGCCAAATAAAATAAAAGAATGGTCAAGACTTTGCTTCTGCAAGGAATCAAGTACCAAAATGCAAATAAAAGAACAACCAAGATTTTGCTTCTAGGAGGAATCAAGTGTCAGAAGAAAATAAAAGAATGGCCAAGATTTTGCTTCTGCAAGGAATCAAGTACCAAAATACAAACAAAAGAACGACCAGGATTTTGCTTCTGCATGGAATCAAGTATCGGAAGAAAATAAAAGGATGGTCAAGATTTTATTTCTGCAGGGAATCAAGTGTTAGTTTCTTATACAGGGAATCAAGTGCCACAATAGAAATTTTCAAAATGCTTTTTATTTTAATAATTTTTTCTAAAGTTTTCAATGGATTTTCTTTCAAGATATGTTTTTCCAATGATTTTTTCAAAATCTTTTCAAGCAATTTTTTCAATAAAAATTTCAAAATATCTTTCCCAACAATTTTTTAGGAAATTTTCAACGAAATTTTCAAAAATATTTATTTATTTATGTATTTATTTACTTTTTTTATGATGTTCACTGATAATGCATGTACAAATTTCTCTAAAAGAGAATGTATGCATGAAAATGTGTTTCTTTTTTTCTTTTTTTTTCAATGTATGTACAAATGTTTATTTTTTAAAAAAGAATGTATGTACAAAATGTTTTTTTTTTTTTTTTGAAAAAAATGTTTTTAAAAATTTTTTTTTTTTTTTTTGGAAAAAAATGTATGTACAAATATTTTTTTCAAAATTTTCCAATATTGACAATGTATGTACAAATTATTTTTTTCAAAAATTTTCCAAATTTTCAAAGTATTTACAAAAGATATTTATTTTTATTTTCAAAAACTTCAATGTGTAGAATCAAATGTTCCTTGTAATCATTGAATTCATTAGATGTTGTCTTCTTTTTTCAAAAATAAGGGATCTTACAAAGTTGAAGCTAATGTCCACATGGGGTAATTATCAACTTCTCGGTTAGAAACACTGCTTTGATGCATGCTTGACCTTGTAGGTAAATGGTAAGTGTATAAATGAGAGTTGGGAGCATGTGTAAGGTACTGGGAACACACATCCTTGGATAGGATTGCCCCAGTTTTGGTATGTTAGATTATTCTGGTGAGCTTCAGCGTATTGGGGTATGAACAAATAGGTTTAACCAAGAGTAGGGTCAATGTAAAAGATTGTTCTTGACAGAAAGAATAGGTGTAAAATATGTTTTGGCCAAGTTCAAGAGGGGGGTGAATTGAACTCCTTTAAAACCTTTTCACAAATGTATTTTTCAATGTGAGAAATGAAAAATCTTTAAAGAAACTATTCAAGATGATATGAATTGCAATCAGCAAAGGTTTAAAACAAATTCCAGAATAGAGGTAATCACACAGAATCAGTAAACTGAAGACAGATTGTAATTCTGAAAAAACCAGTAGACTGTTAAGCAAGTTCTGGAAAAACAACAGTGAACAGTAAATCCAGTTGTTTAAAGATTAATTCAAGAAATTAAATAATTCGATCAACTCCAAGTTAACAATGAATTACTGACTCAAGAACCTATTATTATACAGAACAAATTTGGTTTAATATCAGAAAACAGTTTTTAACCACTGATTGTGACAAATCAACTTTTCTGAAAAAACTGACTGATGAACAGTAACTTCAGTGAATTAGAAAATGATTCAGTTCCAAAATTATCACAAGTAAATTGTATTCAAGTGAGATATATGTTCTTCAAAAATACTTAGACTATTATCAGAATATTAAGCAAACAATTCAATTCACAAGTTTTAATAGATTCTGAAAATTCAAGAAATTCAACAAGATATATCAAGAAGTATCAAGAGAGTGCAAGAGAGAACAAGAACACAAGGATTTATCTTGGTTCACCCTTCCTCAAGGGCTACGTCCAGTCCCTTACTCCATAATAAGGATTTCCACTATAAAAAGATCAAACCAAATCAGTTTACAGAAATTCAACCACTTGCTACCCGCAAGAATACACTGCTCCCTACAGAAAACAATCCACTGAAACCTACAGCAGATCAAGAACTATACAGAATCCACAGTATAACCCAGAAAACCCCCTTACTGATCCCCTCAGCAAGTTACAACTTGTACAAAACCCACTGTACAAACAGAATTACCAACCCAGGTAACTCACACCAGAATAGAATTCAGTACAATGAAAGAATTATCACAAACTCAGCAAAGCAAACACTTTTATACAACAGATTACAAAAGTAATGAAGAAAGGGTATAGAAGGCTTATTCAGAATGATCAGATCAGCAGTATAGCAGCAGCAGTCAGTTCAAAGCTCCAGCAGTATTGAGAAAACAGTTCTTGAAGATCTTTTTGAATGATTTTGATCACAAAATTTGTTAGGGTACTTTTTCTCTCTCTCTTGGAAAACTCAAAGAACTAGATTGAAAATGATTCTGAATGATTTTGTTATTTTCCAAAACTTGGCACCAACTATTTATAGACAACTGTCATTTAAAATTCAGTAGATTGTTTTGTCAAATAGTCGACTGTTTTTCTCCAATTAGTTAAAACAGTTGTTCAAAACTCAAAATCTGATTTTAGTAATTTCTCAAAACCTTAGTTAAATCAGATTTAAAAATATGGAGCTTATCCTTGATTTAAAATGCTTATAATGATGAATTGAATCAAACTTGCCACACAACATACATTCCTAAGTTCTAGACCAAGCCTTTCAATCTTCATGAAATCTTCATGCAGTCCACATATGATCACATGGTCTTAAAATTCTTCACATGGTTGGCTTCATCAAATCTTCACAGCAACTCACTGGTGCTAACAATAGGCTTTATAGGGAAAATTCACACAAATTACCCCAGTTTGGGTGTGTGAAGGTAATGATGAGGTATGGGTGAAGGATGAGTTATGGGATGACAAGAGTATAGATGAAATCGAATTGCCCCAACGTTAATTCTTCTAAGATGTTTTATTCTCATTGGATTGGTTGTTGGTGACTCCCTTCTAACAGAGGCATTCTAATATTCATTACTTTTCCTTTTCTTTTTTTCTTTTTTTTCAACAAGTATTATCAGTCACATCCTCCTATTAAAAAGCTAAGGCTTTATGAAAACTATCTCAATCATTCATCAATCAATATGGACTTTATTGACATAGTAACGTAGCCAGGGGTTGAAAAGGTAATGAAGAAAAGGATATAAAGGCTCAAAAAATATTTTTAGGTTTTTATATTTTGAAACAAAGATCATCAACCAAGTGTTGGAAACAATCGAGGTCTTCATGTATAGACTGTCGTCAATCTTTCTTCTTTTTTTTTTGAAAGCTCTTTATATATTGCTTCCTTGATGAATGTCTTCCGTTAGGCTCTTAGAAGATTTCCTTCTTTGATGTACTTAGAGCCTTCAACTTACTCCCTTTTTGACAGATTGAGGAGCTTCTGACATATTTTTTTTCTTTGACGAATTTAGGAGTCTTTGACATACTCCTTCCATTTGGAAACTTGAACTGATTCTCAACATGTTGATGATCCTCGTTAAGGGTATTTTGAAAGAAATATTTACTTTTGGCTCAAAGAGGGTACAAAGAATGTGTAAATGTGTTTAGGATAAAGAAACATTACCATATATCATTTCGAATCATGATTGCTTAATTTTCAAAGAGATTAACAATGGAACAAAATTTAATGACTTCCAACACATGGTGTTTTTCTTTTTTCTATCCTATCTTTTGCTTAAATCGCCCTTGCGGGTTTTCAATCTAACAGACTTTTATTCTCTTATTTTTTTATTTTTTTTATTTTTCTTTTGTTTGAATGCCTTTGAGGACAAAAGGCGGAGTTTAATCATTTGGCCAATCAGCTAAAACATATATGTATAAATTATATGAATAAGGTGAATATTTAGATCAATCGGATTATCACCTCTCGGTACCGTCTCAATAAGCCTTTTCACCTATTGACACAGTTATTTCGTATCACCTCTCGATATCATATCCATATTACCTCTCGGCACCGTATCAATAACCCTTTCGGCTATTGACTTACTCCTTTCGTATCAGTTCTCAACACCATATTAATAAGCCTTTCGGCTATTAACTTACTTATATTGTATCACCTCTCGACATTGTACCAATAAGCCTTTTTGCTATTGGCTTACGTATTCGATATCACCTCTTAGTTACTGCATCGATACTCCTTTCAGCTTTGACTTACTTCTTCCGTATCACCTCTCGACACCATATCAGTGAGCCTTTCGACTTTAACTTGCGGTTTCCTCATCACTCTCGGTTGCTGCATCAGTATGACTTTCGGCTTTGACTTATGTCTTCCTCATCACTCTCGAGTGTCGCATCAGTAAGTGATAAAGGCCATATTTCAGTGCTTTCAAACTGTAAATTCTAGATAAATTAATACCTTTGGTGTTGAGAGCAAGCATTTAATGTATATATTTTGACTAGTAATTAATGAAAAGTGCATTATGACTCCAGATTGATAAGGAGAAGGATTTCAAGAAGAATTGAGAAGAGCCAGAGAAGATGAGCTGGAAAAGAAAGACAATACAGTGGTTAAAGAAATACAGAAAAGAAGAGCGTACTATTAGTAATAAATTGCTTAAGCGTCAAATTCAGATTGAGCTAGAAGTCACTAAAGTCTGAAATGGCACGAAAACCTAAAACTGGCAGGAGGTATAAAGGAGGACAGAATCTTCATTGAAAAGCAGGCTGGCTGGCGGCTACAGTGGAGAACAGTGCCCTGCAAAAGAAATTCCCTTGTATTCATGGCTTCAATGTGTAACTAATTTGCATCTATTTTGGGATTGAATGTAATTTCCTCACACTTTGTATTCTTGTTGTTCTTCTTGATAATGCATGAGTTATTCAAACTGTATTTTCTATATGTGCTTAAAGCTTGAAGCATTTGCGCAACTGTTTCTTGAACTAAGAGTCTTGAAATTAACTGGAAAGTAGTTTTAAGGGTTGGAAATCATAAAGAGTACCCATTACAATGCAAAACCAGGGATGGGTTTCATTGTAATGGTTGCGTGTAGCAACTACGCTTAATGCGGGTTCACCTCCATGAACGCTGGAAAACAGTATCATGCAAGAGGACCTATGAATTTCAATACACGAGGAATCGGGTATCGAATCTTATTTGTGCAAAGTCATAGGATAAACATGCTTTATTAATGATTTATGGTTAAGAATACAAATAGGTGAGTTAATGAATTCAATCCCAAGATAGTCTCCCCATTACTGCATTTATACTCTGTTTTACAGTTTATTTTATACAACCCATTACTGTTTGCAATCTGTTCTGAATCAAACCTTTAACTGCGTTTCGCTTAAGGTACTACACTAGCTGAGGCTCGATTAATACCATTCCCTGTGGATTCGACACTCGTACTTATTTCTCTATATTACTTCTTGACTTGGTATACTTGCCAAAAAGAGTCAACAAGTTTTTGGCGCCGTTGCCGGGGAATGACATTTATTGAGTAGTAACATGTGTAGTTACTTAAGGAAGTAAATACCTGTAAATATAATTTTCTTTTATTTTTAGCATTAGATATTAATATACCTTGGTAACTGCTGACCACTGTGTGTTTAGATTGTGATTTATGCTACTGAGAGGCCAAGTTCCTCAAGACCAATTGGAATTTGACGAAGAAATAGAGAAAACAGCAAGGAGGAATAGTGGTAGAAGAAGGAGAGAGCAACAGAGCTTGGAAAGGGAACAACACATACCAAATTCTAATTCATCTACTATAGAGAGCAGAGAGGAGATCATCATGGCAGATCCTGAAAACAATCCACCAAGGAGAATCCTGGGAGACTATGCAATGCAACAGGGTCCTAGGCATTTTTCAAGCATAGCAATTCCAAACACCACCAAATCTGTGGAGATGAAACCAGCATTTCTCAGTCTGATCAGCAGCCACCAATTCACGGGAATGGACCACGAGAATCCATATACACACTTATCTACCTTCTAAGAGTTGACTGGCACTATGGGATTTGGAGAGGCAGAGATTGATGCAGTCTACTTGAGGTTATTTCCGTTTTCATTGGCGGGAAAGGCTAAGGAGTGGCTGAAATCGCATCCTAACCAGAGTCTCACCAACCGGACTAATGTAGAAGAGAAGTTTCTTAATAGATTTTTTCCCATGTCAAGATACATCAAAGCCAAATATGATATTTCAACCTTCAGGCAAGGAAATGATGAGGCCTTTTGTGATGCATGAGAGAGGTTCAAAACAATACTGCGAAGATGTCCCAACCACAGTTTTGAAGATATTGCTCAGTTAACCATTTTCCACAATGGACTCAGACCGGACACAAAAATGATTTTGGATGCTGCAGCAGGTGGAACTATGATGGCTGTAGACGTGGAACAAGCCACCCAAATTATTGAAGCACTTGCCTCTACTGATTACCAGGTACAACACGATAGACACCATGTACAACTGAAGAAGGGAATGTTGGAATTAAGCACCACAGATGCTTTACTTGCTCAGAACAAGATTCTGACTCAGCAAATGGAGGTGATTACTAAGCAAATGGCGAATCTGCCCAAGCAGTTGCATGCTGTCCAAAATTCTCAAGGGCAGAATCAAATTATGAGGTGTGATTTCTGTGGAGGCAACCATCTGAATGGAAATTGCTCTTATCAAAATCAGTCAGAGGAGGAAGCACTTTATATGAGCAATCAAGGGAGGCAGACTGGATTTCAGAATAATTATCACAATAATATGGCACCGGGGTGGAAGAACAATTTAAATCAAGGAATTGGGTGGAAGCAAGAGGTTGGACCATCCAATAGACAAACGCCTTTTCAGCAGCATCAAAATTTCCCCACTGTGCATGAGAGAACATCCAAATTGGAGGACACATTAGAGAAGTTTATGCAGGTTTCACTATCTAATCAGAAGAACACTGAAGCATCAATTCGGAATCTAGAAACGCAGGTTGGTCAGTTGGCCAAGCAAATTTCAGAACAGCAAGGTAGCCAATTTTCTGCGAACACGCAACCTAATCCCAAAGAACAGTGCAAAGCAATTTCTACTAGAAGCGGGAAAGTTGTGGGGGCAAGCATAGGAGATAACCTCAGGCCAGAAAAAAATGCAGTAGAAGAAAGGATTGATGAAGGTGAGGAATCTAAACTGTAACCAGAAAAATCAGAGAGCAGAAAACAAAACTCCAATTTGGAAGAAGTAGCAGCACAACCCGTGGTGAAAAAAAGGAACAGAAATTACCCATGCAAAATATTCCATACCCTCATACTCCATCAAGAAAAGATGCTGAGAGGCAGTTCAGGCGATTTGTGAAAGTTGTCAAGAAATTACAGATCAACATACCCTTTACAGAAGCTTTGGAACAGATGCCCATCTATGCAAAGTTCATGAAAGAATTGCTTACCAAGAAGAGGAAGTTCCCAGAGCAGGAGACTATAGAGTTGGAAGCAGGCTGTAGTGCAATCATCCAAAAGGCACTACCTCAAAAGTCTAGTGATCCAGGGAGTTTTACTCTTCCTGTCACCATTGGAAACTTAACTGTAGGAAAAGCTCTGCTGGATTTGGGGGCAAGTATAAATCTGATTCCATTTTCCATGCTTAAGAAGATAGGAGATGTAGAGGTGGGGCCAACTAGAATGACACATCAGTTAGCAGATAGATCAATCAAACATCCCTATGGGATTGTGGAAGATTTATTGGTCAAAGTGGACAAGTTTATGTTCCTGTGGATTTTGTCGTTATGGAGATGGAAGAAGATTTAGAAGTACCCTTGATATTAGGAAGGCCTTTCATGAAGACAGCTAGAGTCATGATAGATGTAGACAAGGGGAAGCTAAAGGTTTGCGTCCAAGATGAAGAGGTTAGCTTCAATGTATTCGATGCTATGAAGCACCCTTCAGATTCAAAGGGATGTTTTCAGCTGGATGTCCTTGACAAAATCTGTGAAGAGCAAAGGCAAAGCCTATTGATGACAAAGCCCTTAATGAGAATTCTTGATGGCTGTAAGGATCAACCTGAAGATCATGATGAGGGAGAATTGAGTCAGTTGAAGAAAGACCAAGACAGAGGGAAATCAGCAGAAAATACAATAGCTCAAGAAGTAGAAGATGTGGGAAATAAGAATCACAATCAGACTCTAGAGCTCAAGCAGTTACCTGCCCACCTAAAGTACGTATTTTTGGTCGAGGATGGTAAGAAGCCTGTGATAATCAATAATGCCTTGACAAGAGAGGAAGAAAATCGGCTGATAAAGGTCTTGCAGGAGAATCAAGAGGCAATTGGGTGGACGCTGGCAGATTTAAAGGGAATTAGCCCCTCCTATTGCATGCACCACATATACATGGAAAAGGATTACCAACCAGTAGCACAGCCACAGAGAAGGTTGAACCCCACTATGAAAGAGGTGGTGAAAAAGGAGGTTCAGAAATTGCTTGAAGCAGGGATAATCTATCCCATTTCTGATAGTGCCTAGGTGAGTCCAGTGCAGGTTGTGCCAAAGAAGGGGTATGACTGTAATTCACGAGAGAAATGAGCTGATTCCTACACGAACTGTCACTGGTTGGCGCATGTGTATAGATTATAGGAAGCTGAACCAGGCAACCAGGAAAGATCACTTCCCTCTACCTTTCATGGATCAGATGCTTGAGAAATTAGCAGGGAAGGCCTATTACTGCTTCCTTGATGGTTACTCAGGATACAACCAGATTGTGGTCAATCCTAAGGATCAAAAGAAAACAGCCTTCACGTGTCCTTTTGACATCTTTGCATATAGGAAGATGCCGTTTGGTCTATGCAATGCTCTAGCAACCTTCCAACGGTGTATGCTCTCCATATTTGCTGATATGACTGAGGAGAGTATAGAGGTATTTATGGATGATTTCTCGGTCTTTGGAGCTACATTTGACTCATGTTTATTGAATTTGGAAATTGTGCTGAGAAGGTGTATTGAGACCAATTTAGTGTTGAACTGGGAAAAATGCCATTTTATGGTAACAAAGGGAATTGTACTGGGGCATAAAATCTCCAAAGAAGGAATTGAAGTGGATAGAGCAAAGGTAGATGTTATTGAAAAATTGCCACCGCCGGTTAATGTGAAGGGAATTAGAAGTTTCCTTGGGCATGCTGGATTCTACAGGAGGTTCATCAAAGACTTTTCCAAAATCTCAAAGCCCTTATGCAATTTGCTGAACAAGGATAACAACTTTAGCTTCGATGAAAACTGCTTGCATGCCTTTGAAGAATTAAAAAGAAGACTGGTTACAGCTCCTGTGATCACTGCTCCAGATTGGCAGTGCAATGTTGAATTGATGTGCGACACCAGTAATTATGCAGTAGGTGCTATGTTGGGGCAGCGGAAGGAGAAGGTATTTAGGGTGATTCATTTTGCTAGTAAAATTCTGAATGAGGCACAGGCCAACTACACCACAACAGAGAAGGAATTGCTGGCAATAGTCTATGCCTTAGAGAAATTCAGGTCATATCTGATTGGGTCCAAGGTCATAGTGTTTACTGATCATACAGCAATTAAGTACCTGTTGTCTAAACCAGATTCAAAACCAAGGCTCATTCGATGGGTTCTGCTGTTACAAGAGTTTGATCTTGAAATTAAAGACAAGAAGGGTTGTGAAAATCAGGTGGCTGATCATCTCTCAAGATTGGTCAATGAAGAAATTACAAGAGCAGAGGCAGATATCCTCACTGAATTCCCAGATGAGAAGATATTAGCTATTCAAGAAAGGCCATGGTTTGCTGACTTGGCCAATTTTAAAGCAGCAGGAGTAGTACCCGAAGAGCTCAATTGGCACCAAAGGAAGAAGTTCTTTAGAGATGCTAATCACTACATTTGGGATGATCCACATTTGTTTAAGATGGGTGCAGATAATATTTTGAGGAGGTGCGTATCAAAAACAGAAGCCAATAGTATTTTATGGCATTGCCACAATTCACCCTATGGTGGTCATTACAACGGTGAGAGAACAGCAGCAAAGATTCTGCAAGCTGGGTTCTTTTGGCCATCAATGTTCAAGGATGCCTATGAATTTGCAAGGAAGTGTGATAAATGTCAAAGAACTGGTGGCATCTCAAGAAGGCACGAAATGTCACTGCAGAACATTCAAGAAGTAGAGGTGTTTGATTGTTGGGGCATTGATTTCATAGGGCCCCTACCCGCTTCGTTCTCGCATGAATACATCCTGCTTGCAGTAGAGTACGTGTCTAGATGGGTGGAAGCTATATCAGCACAGCACGCAGATGCCAAAACTGTCATTAAATTCTTGAAAAGGAACATATTCTGCAGGTTTGGGACACCTAGGTTCTTGATCAGTGATGGAGGCACGCATTTTTGTAATTCTCAGCTGAAGAGAGTCTTAGAGCATTATGATTTGAAGCATAGAGTGGCAACTGCCTATCATCCTCAGTCAAATGGACAAGCAGAGGTCTCAAATAGAGAGATTAAAAGAATCCTTGAGAAGACAGTCAGTTCTGCTCGAAAAGATTGGTCAATCAAATTGGATGAAACACTATGGGCGTATAGAACTGCATTCAAAACACCAATAGGCCTCTCCCCATTTCAATTGATTTATGGCAAAAAGTGCCATCTGCCTATTGAATTGGAGCACAAGTCTTATTGGGCTTTGAAGCTGCTGAATTTTGACTCCAAGGATGCACAAAAGAAGAGGACACTGCAGCTACATGAACTGGAGGAAATGAGACTCAATGCTTACCATTCCTCTCAGCTTTACAAGGAAAGGACCAAGAAGCATCATGACAAGAAACTTCTGCATAGAACATTTTTGGAAGGACAAGCAGTGCTATTATTTAATTCAAGACTGAGATTGTTCCCAGGAAAGCTGAAGTCCAAATGGTCAGGCCCGTTCATTGTTAAACAAGTTCAATCTAGTGGAGCTGTTGAAATAGAAGACCCTACTTCAAAGAGAAGCTGGTGGGTAAATGGCCAGAGGCTCAAGCATTACCAAGGTGGCGATGTTGAGAAACTAGCCACAGTGATTCACTTCAAGGACGCATAGTGATCAGGCGTCAAGTTATCTGACGTTAAACGAGCGCTTGTTGGGAGGCAACCCAGTGGTTTCAATCTTTGTTTTCTTTTAGTTTGATGTTTTTAAATTGGTAGTAGATGCATTTTAGGATTAGACCGTTTTAAGAAGTTACAATGTTGTTGGAGGATAAATATGATGTTTGGCAGTTATTTTCGTAAGGGAGTTTAGTGTGGGGATGCGTGAGCTAAAATTCAAGCTTAGGCTAGGTTCATTGGCACCTTTTTCTAAAAAAATAAAAATAAAAACATAAAAAAATGATATTTAAATAGTAGAGGTGACTCACCTCTCATCTTGCGAGCTCTAGCCCAAACCCTAGCTCTCCAGAAAACACAATTTTCTCCGTTCTCGCTCTTGAAAGCTGCCATTGCACTTGTTCATCTTCTGCATTGTCCATTTCATTTCACTCCGATCATTCCTCATTTGCGTTCTTTGCAAACGTAAGTACTTTGAATCTCAAAAGCTTTTCTGATAACTTACCTCTACATGAGAACCGTAAGAGGAACCTGAGGAGCACTTTGTCTGATCATAGTTAGGGAATGCATTTCTGTTTAGTTTTTGAAAGAAAAAGATGAATAGAGAATAGTTAGGGTTGTCTGTTTAGCCTTGTACCTTGTTCCCTGTTTTGAGGGTTAGTTACTCTGTATTGCTTGTGTGTTAATCAATCTGGGATTTATGCACTGTTGATATTTTTGAATAGATGCCTCACACCAAAAGCACTGCTGGGAGAAAGAGGAAGCTGACAAGGTACAGTAGGGCATCAATAATGGACAATGCCTTTGAGATTGTGTCATCCGACAATGATAGTGGTGTTGAACCCCTACAAGGAGCGACGCTTTATGGAACTTAAACAATGGAGTTTCATTCCCGAGAGAAGAGTGGAACTAGGACCAGGAGAGTTCAACATTTTTCTGATGGGTGTTGTGCGCAGGAACTGGCGCAAACTTGCTGAACCCATGAAGAAGTATGATTCAGAACTGGTGTATGAATTTTACGCAAACGCGTGGGGGGAAAGACAGCGAAGGGATGAACGCAAGACCAGGGTTAGAGGCAAATGGGTTCACTATCATCCACGAGCCATTGATTAGTTTTTAGGCAACCCGTTCCCTGATCAAGACGAGCTATGCACCTATCAGAGGATGAAGTCCACCTCTCATGGGTTTGACCCAACCACTGTGGCATATACATTGTGCATTTCTGACCGCACATTTCAAAGAGGCCCTGGAGGACAACCGAAGAGAATCCGAAGGAAAGATATGCGTACTTTGGCCCAGATTTGGCTAACATTCATGTTAGCCAACATTGCTCCCAGTGGTCATGTTTCTGATCTCAGTATGCTGCGTTGTAATTTGCTCTTTGCTTTGATTCAGGATGAGATATCTGTGAATGTTGCCAAGATTATTTCTGATGAGATTCAGAAATTTGTGGACATGGAAGTGAACCAAGAAAGAGGAAAAAGACGTGGTGCTCTTGGGTTCCCAGCCTTGATCACAGCTTTGTGTGCAGCTCAAGGAATTATACCAGACACTAATGCAAAGATTCGCCCTCCCATCAACAAAGGCTATATTGAGAAGTATTGTGTCAATCGTGAAGAACACCCTGATGCTGTTCAGAGGCCACCTCTAGCACCTGCAGCTCCTCCTTCCCCCAGAATGAAGGAGATGGAAGCCCGCCTTATGAAAAATTTTAGGCATATTCAGAAGCAAAACACTTCCATGCACAGGGCAATTCTGCATATTTTCCAAGGCCTTTTTAATAATATCCCTGCAGGTGATCCTAATCCATGGATGCACCCTGAACATTTTGCTGATTTTCTCAATTGGCCTGGGGACAGGCCTCGTTTTGCAGGAGGGGACAGGAACAATGAGCAAAGAGAAGCTAAGGACCCTGGTGTTGGTCCATCTGCAAGAAATGCTGAAGACATGGGTCCTAAGCCAGATCCTTTGAATGAAGAATGGGAGACAGCAGAGGATGAGGATGACAACTTCTCAAACGTGGATATGTTCTTTTGGGATGATTGACCAGAACCAGCTATGGGAAGCCCCACCATATTATGACTTAGTTCTGTTTTCAATATGGATAATTGCCTTAACTGCTTTTCTTTTCTTTTTTTGTTGTGATTTGGATAACTGTTGACTTATTCTGCTGCTTGATGACTTGGATGACTGTTAATCTAATTGTTTGTGAATTTGGGATGACTGTAAGTATCTGATGAATGGCTGAATCTGTGAAATATGCACTGAATGTGCATAAATGTGCATACTCTGTTTTGAATATGGATGGGGATGTTTTGAATGCATTTAAGCTAAGTCTGTGGCTCAATATGTGATATTTTTGATGAAAAGTGTTATACTCTGTTTTGCCAAGATTGTTTTGTGGAACCAACAGGATTTGAATGAGATAATTTAGAGGATGCAGATTGAGATCTCACATGCATGTTATTTTGTGGATTGATTTAATTTGAATAGAAAATTGCAAAAAATTGAGTAGATGAATAATGGATACCGAATTGGTAGGATAGGAGAGGTTGAGAGTGAAAAACTATAGAGAGCTTTAGAAGTTTGCATGATGATTATCTGCCATGGTTGCTCGATTTTTTTATATGTGTTGTTACTGATTGTGTGATGATTGAAAATGACCAAGGCAAGTTTTTTTGGATAGTGAGTAGGAAAACCAGGGCCAAAAAGCCAAACCGTTTTAACTGTTATACCCTTTTTGTGTATGACCTTTTTGAGCTTTAAATTTTTATTGTGAACCCCAGCCACATGTAATTATCCTATCCTATACATGAACAGTGAAAGGGGAGTGAAAGTACACCGGGACCACTCACGTTGAGGGTTGTTAAAATTGGTCAATCCCATGGGACCAACGCAATTGAAGATGAAAAAAGTGCACCAAAAATTAGAAAGCTGATGCAGATTGGGCACACATCAGACTGAAAAAAAAAATTTGATGACCGAGCTTTTATTAGAAGTTTACTGGAAAAATTAAATATATATATATATATATATATATATATATATATATATATATATATAATTATCAAATGACAAGTTTCATGGGAGGGATCAAAAGAAGAAGAAAGTCAATGAAAAGGTTGAGGTGTATATTTGCTCTCCCAAATTGTTCATGCTCTTTGCAATCTAAAAAACAAGAAATTTTGGAGCCCAGCCCCATTACAACCAACAAAAGACCTTGGGATTCTTGATGCATGCAGTTTTGTGATTAGCTGTAGAAAATGAAAGGCAACTGTGGTTTGATAACATCATGTGAGCTAGAGTGAAACACTTAAACACATTTGAGAGTTCACTGAGATATCCTGTCATAGCTGGTAGAAATTGTTTATCTATTCAATCTTTTTACAGTATCTCTCTGTTGGTCAGCCCATGAATTGATTTGCATGTTTGAGTGAAACTAATTTTGCTTCCCTCTATTTGATCTTGTTCTAAATTTCTGGGAAGTCCATGAAACAGTTTTGTGTTTTCTTACTTGAGGGCAAGCAAGAACTTAAGTTGTGGGGAGTTGATAAAGGTCATATTTCAGTGCTTTCAAACTGTAAATTCTGGATAAATTAATACCTTTGGTGTTGAGAGCAAGCATTTAATGTATATATTTTGACTAGTAATTAATGAAAAGTGTATTATGACTCTAGATTGATAAGGAGAAGGATTTCAAGAAGAATTGAAAAGAACCAGAGAGGATGAGCTGGAAAAGAAAGACAATACAGTGGTTAAAGAAATACAAAAGAGAAGAGCGTACTGTTAGTGATAAATTGCTTAAGCGTCAAATTCAGATTGAGCTAGAAGTCACTAAAGTCTGAAATGGCACGAAAACCTAAAATTGGCAGGAGGTATAAATGAGGACAGAAAAAAATCTTCATTGAAAAGCTGGCTGGCGGCTACAGTGGAGAACAGTGCCCTGCAGAAGAAATTCCCTTGTATTCATGGCTTCAATGTGTAACTAATTTGCATCTATTTTGGGATTGAATGTAATTTCCTCACACTTTGTATTCTTGATGTTCTTCTTGATAATGCATAAGTTATTCAGACTGTATTTTCTATGTGTGCTTAAAGCTTGAAGCATTTGCGCAACTGTTTCTTGAACTAAGAGTCTTGAAATTAACTGGAAAGTAGTTTTAAGGGTTGACAATCACAGAGAGTATCCATTACAATGCAACACCAGGGATGGGTTTCATTGTAATGGTTGCGTGCAGCAACTACGCTTAATGCGGGTTCATCCTCCATGAACGCTGGAAAACAGTATCATGCAAGAGGACCTATGAATTTCAATACACGAGGAATCGGGTTGAATGAATCTTATTTGTGCAAAGTCATAGGATGAACATGCTTTATTAATGATTTATGGTTAAGAATACAAATAGGTGAGTTAATGAATTCAATCCCAAGATAGTCTCCCCATTACTGCATTTATACTCTGTTTTACAGTTTATTTTATACAACCCATTACTGTTTGCAATCTGTTCTGAATCAAACCTTTAACTGCGTTTCGCTTAAGGTACTACACTAGCTGAGGCTCGATTAATACCATTCCCTGTGGATTCGACACTCGTACTTATTTCTCTATATTACTTCTTGACTTGGTATACTTGCCAAAAAGAGTCAACAGTAAGCCTTCCGGCTTTTACTTATGTCTTATGCATAACTCTCGGATGTTGTATCAGTAAGTCGTATGACTGTACCCAAAGGGACCAACAGTAAACTGAGCTTTGCATATACTCTTATTTATTAAAATAATAATAATAATAATAATAGAGATAAAGCTTAAATCAGTGTTTATATTTAATGCACAGATAAAATAAGATAAGCCTAGGTCATTTCTCATTATTTTACTATGCCACATCAGCATGACCACGTCAACTTTACCATGACGTTAACAAAATTTCACCATTAGAATCTAACTAGTCTCCATCTAAATGGAACTAAGTAATGATTACAAATGACCCTATAAATAGGTGAACCTGGTCCCCCAAAATCCATACTGAAAATACACTCAAAAGGAAATCCACAAAGTTTGTACGTCACTTCGAAATTTGCACGCAACTTTCTAACAACGATAAACGAAAGGAGATATTCAATATTTTCACTGAGCTACCCCTAAGCCTTACACCTTTCTTATTATTTACCAATTTTGTTTATTTCGTTTCAGTATTAAAATTATTATTTATACTGATTTTAATTTATAATTTCCTTGTATTTTATGATGTGATTTTGTTATTTATTTTCACACATGATCATGTTGTGATTTATTGGGCTACTTTTTACAACTGGAAGATTTATTCCTTAAGGTTTCAAATGACGAAGTTATATATTGTTTGTTGAAGGTTGATATTATGATTGCTCATTTATCTTGACCATTCACTACTATTGTTATCCCGATATTATATATAAGTCAAATAAATTTTTATACTTCAAATATTTATATAATCATGGTGTCACAACCGGGATCGCGATGGCGGGACGGCGATCCGAAAAGAGAAATTCAAAATAATTTTGTTTGAAATCAGAGAGAGAGAGTTGCCACCACAGTTTATTATGAAAAACTATGAAAAAATCGAAATTGGATAAAACAAGTCTGCGAAACCAGATTTAGGTCCGAGAGTCGGTTACGAGTGGGGAAGATATCAGCATCCCACAGCGCCCGTCATAAGACGGTACCTTTTATCGAATAAGTAAAACGAGTGTGGATTTGAAAACGTTTATTTTTTCCAAAATAACAAGGCAAAAGCAAATAAGAATAAAATAGTAATTTTTAAATAAAAGAGCATGACAAGCATTGACCTTGCTCCTATGTATTTCCATACGTGAGGAAAATCAAGGTGCATGTAGTTCTAAAAAAATTTGGTTTTGAAAATTTTGATATTTTTATTTTTTGAAATTTTATAGTTTTTATTATTTTTGAAGATGAAATTTCATTTTAGATATCGCTCGACGCAGTCCTTTGATCTAAACGAAATATTTTCCGATTTAAATTCTGCATTACGCGTATGCTCATTTGAGATGTTTATTCGAAATTATTAAAAAAAGACTTCCGTGTAACGTGTACGGTCATTTGGAAATTTAATCGAATACTTTCAATAAAGCATAAGATTTGTATATTTTTAAATTCATATTTGAAAAGATTAAGAAAAAGCAATGAAATTAATTATGTAAAAAAATGGAAGCAGGTGAAAACGATGGGACCAGAATGTGATACTGTCTTTCGTGGTGGGATGAAGTTTTCTTTATTGACAATGATTAGGTTGCCTTATTTTGAGGTGACTTTAATCCACGGGTAAGGTATGGATTTTGCTTTTAAAAGATGTATGGAGCATTCGAACTTGATACGTCCCTAGGGCTTGTGCTCCGTAGTGTTCCACGATTCCTTTTGTTAGCGTATTCAGACATGATTGTGGCAGAAAGAGGTTGATACCACCAATCTCAAACCATAGCCATAGCCTGAAAAGGCAAAGTGTGCCCAAGACAACCTTTGGAGCTGACCCAAAGGAAAGTCAAGACATTGATTAAGGCTAGCCGGAAGAGACATTGCTGAGGGTGATAAACTGACTCTCCAGCAAAGCCTGAATGACGTAGTGCAACTGCTTTTCTTTACTTCTCCCTCAAGCAAATTCTGAAGCTTACAGATTGGCATATGCGTCATTGGAAGAGTTTTCATGTATAAGCAATCTTCAACCTGCAAACCTTCGTCAAAGACTTTAGGAAGTTGAACGTCGCTTTCTTCTTTCACAATGGCTAACTCATATTCAAGGTTCCCGCCCTTACTAATGGCATAGGATTCGTTCCCTATCTTCTTAGCATTACCATCCTCAAAATGGCTTTGATCTACTTCAGAGATCTTGGATCACTATTCTCATAAGACCTTTGAATCAACTTCTGCTACTGTGCCCAGTTGCACCAAGGTTCAACATGCAAGAAACACAAGAGAATGTATAGGTCTTCCAAGCTATTATGAAGCGGCATTCTAGTCAGACACAACGGCTGTGTGATGATAGGAACGGCTGCGGACGTCACTGTCGCGTGGTGGTGTTGGATGGTGCGGCGGCAGCTCTATTGGGTAGTGTCATGGCTGCGAGGAAGAGAACAGCGACCAACGTGGGCAACGATGGCGGAGCTCGCAACTATGTATGAAAGTTCCATGACTTGGCGGCAGAGATGCGGCTCGCTAGAGTTAATGGCGGTGAGGTTGTGACGCATGGTGTTTGGAGACTTAGGGTTGGCGGCGAAGGTAGCGTTGCGGCAATCGAGGCCGACAATGGGAAGCGGCATGGAAACGTAGTGTGTTGGTAACGTAGTGTGTCAGTGTAAATGGAAGGTGGAAGGTGTTGCCACCGATTGGGAAGGAATGGTTAGTTGTGGTGGTGGAGGAACCTCTTGAAAATGGTCATGACTAAGAACATGGAGATGAGAATTGCACTGATGACGAAACTAAAGGAGACGGCGTTTGACGAAACTGTCAAAGTTGGTCCAATGCCCGTTCCTGTGGACGTTGAGTGGAGCCTCCATTGGTGACCACCTGTTCCCATTGGCGTGGTCTCCCACCACCATTTTTGGTGCCAATGAAGCTTCTCTTGTTTTCTGCTTCTATGCCATTTTAACCATTTTAGTGTTAACCAAGAAAGAGATAGTGAAGTAACAGCAATATCGGAAAGTGTAGTGGAATTCGGCAATAAGCCTAAGCCATCCACACCTCATATTCTACGCATTCTTTCTTCAGAAGCAATTCTCATTTATCTAGTTTGGTGCCAATCATTAACGTGGAATAAAAATTAGGTGCAATTGATAAAAGCAACAAGAATAAAATCTCCACAGATAAGGAATTGGTAGTCAGGCACCTCGTGGGATAAAAACAACCAATTATGGAAGCAATTTGGCAAGAAAAATTGTTTTTATATCTCAAAAAAATGTATCAAGAACTACAAGATTCAAATCAAACCCAAAACAATGATCCAGAGAATTCGAGACTCGCCAATTCATCTACATAACAATGTGCCCATTAAAATCAACAAGAACCAACTTTCATAAAAGAATCCAATTGGAACTGAAATATTAATTAACCTATAAAATACATCAAGAAAACTACAATGAACCTCCTCTGTAAAATCTCACAAGAAATATTCAATCAATTTCAGATCATGAAAGGACAAACATTCTGAATTAATAAAGGGGCTTTTGTATTGAGTTTTTTCCTTGGTGAAATTTCAAGAATGAATGCAATTAAGCTGAAATGGGATCTGCAAAGCCAAAATGAAATAAAAAGTAGAAAAACCTGCAGATCGAAGTAAGAGGAAGTCACTTCAAATTATTGCTTGTTCAGGTGTTGTTTGTTCCTCATCATGATGGCGCTATATCTCCTTCATTTTTATGCAAGTTCTTTGTTTGACACCATGAAGAATTACCACAACCAAAAGAAACAATGAATACCTTTAGGGGTAAAACTAAGGTGATAACCACCACTATACCACATTGTACAACTAACAATACAACTAACAATACAAATTTTTTTGTAAATACATTGCGGGTTATACAAAATATTTTCTAAATATATTACGGTTTGTATAACCTGCAATGCATTTAAAAACATTATATTACGGGTTATACAACCCGTAATGTATTTAAAAAAAATTGTGTTGTGAGTTGTACAAATCCACAATATATTTAAAAAAAATTATATTGCGGGTTGTACAACCCGCAATGTAAAAGGTGCAAAAAATATAATTGCGGGTTGTACAATTCGCAATATGTTTATTTTTTAGTTGTATTGTGGTTTGTGCAACTTGCAAAGTGAAAAAAAAATGAATCACAGGTACCATTAATGAAGGCTATTTTGGTCTTTTTCTCAATGCTAAAATGGAATATATTAAATTTATGGAGGTGCAGGAAGTCACTATGGAGGTTTAGGAAGAATCAGTCTATATACCACTTTTTTTTAATGGGTTAGGCCCAAACTTTTTCAAACTAAATACCTTTTTCTTATTTATTCAAAAAGTCAATCATATTTTTATTGAAAAACCTTTTTTATCATTATTTCAGAATTAATTAGATAATACATTCTTTATTTCTTTTGTTTTTTAAGTTTTTAATAAACTTTATTTTTCTTTAAAAGAAATGAAAAGGATAAAACTTAAATAAATTTTTTTTATTTTTTATTAAAACATGAAAAAGAATCCAAAATTCAAAAATAATAAAATTTCAATTAAATGATTATCTTTTTATTTTTTCAAAAACATTTTTTTTTATTTTTTTCACCCGGACAAAATTGGGTGTTGACACATGGTGATTTATTCGAAGAAGAAAAGTTTGATATTCTTAAATTATTTGGAACTTTCACCATTTACCACTTTTATTATTTTAAAGACAATTATTTGAAAAAACATATGTATATCCCACTTTATCCTCTCTTTTCTTGTTTGTTGAATATGAATCAAATTAAATCTTAAGACCAAAAGTAGATGGATGCTTCAAATTTTCCAAATTCCTTTACGGCTGACATAGCAGCCTATTTTTTGGGAAACGGATGGAGTACAAACGTGGTTGACAATTCTGTCTCCTTTAGAGGAGTTGTGCATTTCGTCTTCACCTTCACTCACTTCGGACATTCCGTTGATGCTGGATGGTCCCGTGGTTGTCACTTTCTTCATGCCGCCAGCCATACACAACAATCCTTTGGTAAACTTCTTTTTGCTAGTTTTATAGTAAAGAACAATATTAGAAATATATAATTAATATTAGGGATAATTTTGTACAATTTATGTAACCTTTATGCAATATATACATATATATACATACATATATACATATATATATATACATATTGTCCGGCCTGGAATCATGACGGCAGACGGCAATCCAAAAATGAAAAATGGGAAGAGGGTGATAAGAAAGAGATGGAGTCACCATCATAGTTTATTATAGAAAACTATGGAAAAAGAAGAAAGAAAAAGGAAAGGTCTCGGAAGTCAGTTATGTGTGAAAAAGGTATTAGCACCCCCACAACGTCCGTCATAGTACCTTTAATTGAATGAGTAAAGTTGAATGTGGTTTATCAAATATTTGTTTTTCCCAAAATAATAAAAAAAAATGCAAGTAAGAGCAAAATAATAATTTCTAAATTAAAGGACCCGACAATGATTGATCTTGCTCCTACGTATTTCCATCAGTGATGGGAAATTAATGCATATGTAGTTCTAAAAGATAGCTGAACTGTTTTGGGAATCTAATATTTTTTATTTTTTTGAAATTTTTGTATTTTTTATTATTTTTGGAAATTAAACTTCATTTTGGATATCGCTTGACGCGTACGACCCTTTGATATTCCAAACGAAGTTAAAACTTTTCAAATTAAATCCTATATAATGCGAACGGTTATTTAAGAATTTAAACAAAATTTTATTTAAAATAATACATTATTTTTATAAAAAATAGAATGGATGTAAAAGTGAGCCCAAATCTCAAAACAATGTAGATAGAAATATTAAGGTGTGAAGAGCAATTTATTGGGTTAAAAGCCCAACACTTAAAATCTGCCAAGTTTTTTTTTTTTTCTTTAGCATGTTTAAGAGATTGGGCCAAGCCCAGCATCACATATATGCCACTTCCTTACTCATTCACCTTTCAGTTTAATTTTTTTAATTTCTTTTTTTTTTTTAAATCATATTCGAGTAAATCGCTCTAGGCCCAACCCATTCAAGGCTCATTTTCATTATTTCAGAAAGGAGTAGTGGCGCTGCGGAAATGAGGATGATGAAGGAGGTTGTTGCGCGTGGTGACGAAGTGAGTTTGGTGAATCCAGAGTGTTGTGACATAGGAGTCCTTCACGGTGGGGTTCCTTTGGTTCGTGATTGTTGTGCAACGGCAGAGAAAGAGGTAGAGGCGATGGAAAGACTCACGACAAATCAAGGGAAAATGCGAACGAGGCTCGGCGGGGGAAGAGCTCGACAACGAAGCGATTGTTTGTGAGGTTTCTAGTAGAGGTTTGGCGGAGCTCACGTGAAAGAAATAGCCATGGCAGTGGTGGTAATTTTTGGGATAAAGGCAGTAACAGAGGGATTGGAGAATGATAGAGAGCGTCTCTTTCTCTACGGTGGTGACTTGAGAAAGGGTGCTTGGCGAAGGTTTTGTCCATGAGTTTGAAACTTGCGGCTGCACGGAATTCTGGGAATTGGCTTTTCTAGGATGAATTCCTAAGTTTCTTGATTGTTTGTTTGGGAATTGGCTTTTTGTTCTGTGTTGGGATTGGAAGTTTTTGGGTTTTCTCTGGTTCTGATTTCATGGATTTAGTTTTGTTTGTTCTAAATTACTTTCATTTTGGGAATGGATTTCTGAATTGGGTTTTTTTGTTTTATGAAATTGGGTTGAGTATTCGAATTCTGTTTAGCTTGTGTTTGATTGAGGTTTTTCTAGAATTGGATGTTTTTTGGAAATTAAATGTTTTTGCTATTTTGTGTTGATTGTTGTGGTTGTTTTTCTAATTGTGGGTTCTATTCATGGCATAATTCGGAATTGAGAACATGGTTGAGGCAGCAATCTTGACTCCAAGTATAACTTAAACTCTCTATTATTCAATTTCTATTTAACACGTATCTTGCAAAATTAATAATATTTGATATGGAAAATGGCATAGATCAAAAAATCATAGGGCAAGCACATACACATCAAACAAACACAATGCAATTACACAAACACAATGCAATTGCACAAAAGCAAAGCAATCATGAACATCTCAGTTGTTGAAGATCCTCTAGAAGAATTTATTTTCTTTTTGTTCTTTCTGCATAATTTTGCCTTCTCGATTCTTCTATGAAAATTGTTATATAATTGGACTATGTTGGACTTTGAAACTTTTAATACTTTATGTAGAGTAGAATTTAGGAATTGTTTGGATTAGGGAGTGGATTTGAGAGGAAAGTGTGTAAAAAATTTGGTTGTTTGGATTAAGGGAAAGATAGTAAGATTTAAGTGGAAAGTTTGTGAAAGTTTGTGAATGATGTGATAGGTATGATAGATATTTTTAAATGAATAAAATGATAAGATTACAAATTTACCCTTATGTTTAAAAATAATTTAAAGTAAATTTTAATTAATTTGTTTGGTGTAATTGAATTATTTTTTTGTTATTGATGAAAATATACAATTACATATTTGTTGTTTGAGTTAAAATTAATTAATAAAATTTATGTAATTTGTTTGGTTTCATTGATGAAATATTTTTTTTAATTTCTAAGAATATAAATTTGTCTAAGTGGTAAAAATAAATTTGGAATAAAATTTAATTAATTATATGTATATGGTACTTTTGTGTTACAAGAAAATTATTTTTGATACACTTTCTGAAGTAATATAACAATTGTAATTTTCAAATATTGTTGATACATGAATTTTTTTAAATTTATATTGTAAAAATAAATTATACGTATATTGTAATATGTTAGAAGAAAATTATTTCCAATATGGTTCGTCAAGTGACTTTGATATAAAAATTAGAATTAAAAGCAATTGTTCATATATGCAATTTTTTTTTAAATTGTATTTCAAAATAAATAGGAAAACATATTATTTTAAAAGATATGAACAAAGTTCTAAATTTCAGAAAATAAATAAATATAATATAATTAGATAAAATAGTTATTAACATTAAAATAATAATACATCTAATATTAAATTGACACATTCATAAAAGATATCATGCCATGTTATTGTGAAAGTCGTTCGATTTGGTTCTGCACGTTGTCCATTCTCTGTTATACTCCCTCAAATTGCCTATCCACATGCATTTGGAAATAATTAAGTGTAGTGTTCATATGAGTTTGCAAATGATCCAATCTGGTGCCCATATGTGTCTGCAAATGATCCAACCTGGTATCCATGTGCATATTCAAATTATCCAATCTTTGATCGATGTAAATCCTCAAGCCATTTAATCCTTCTTGCAACTCTTGAAAACCAAACATCTAACCATGGTGGGGGATTAAGGGGACTAGTCCTTCGGGTGTAGGTTGTTGAACATGATCGCCCACTTGTGGTGGCTCTTCACCATCTTCGTCATTATCATCATCAGCCGTCCCATATTGCCCATACCATTTACATGAAAGATATTTAGTTTGTGCAATGTTTTTTTTGCCAAAGTAATTTGTCCAACCCAAGTGCTCACATCTTTCACGGGATAAGTTGATGCTGAAGACAATGAATATGCGTGAAATCAGCATGGCGTACAGAAGAGCCATATTATTATCCTTGCATTTAAGCATGTGCTTTATAATGTAATGAGGCAATTAATCAATATATTATTTTTGATGGCCCATAACATAAAAATGTCTTCTTGCAGCAATTGAGCAAAGTTTGTTGACCGCGGTCTTAATATATGGACGTAAACGTAATGGAGTAGCCTATCATCAACAGTCAAGCTGGCTACATTCCTGAGACCTTGACCTTGAAACTCGGGTCTAAGCATTGAATTCAATGCAAATTCACGGTTATAGTTAAGGTATTCAGGGATGTTTAGATATGAGACTTCCAAACCTTCATATTGGAGGTGTGCCAAAGGCATCCAATCAGAAGGTGAAATAGTTATTTTTTTGTTACTAACCTCACTCTGAAGGTTACCATCTGCTGTCATCTTGAGGTTTGAATAGGAAACCTTCATCAAGTCATCATAGTAAGCATGTTGGAGCGTGACAAATGTTTGCAATTGTTGAAACAGGGGATGATTTTGAAATTGAAACCCTTCTTTTCTAAACCAAGGCAAATTCATCACCTTTGGTGGTTGAATTTTCCTCCCATATAACTGATTCGCATATTGAATCATTTGGTCCTGTTCACTAAAAAATCGTGTCTGGTTCAGCAAGTCCTCAACGCCACCCATCTCAGAACTAGGAGCAACATCATCACGAAGTCGGGATTTCCCTCCACGTGTCCTAACAGCTCTGTTGTTTGCTTCCAGAAGATGAAGTCATAGCTATACAAGTAAAATAGAAAATTTTTTAGGTCAAACACATTTACGTAATTTTGTGTACACATGAAGCAATGTGAGTAACAACCTAAATCATTATGCAGTATAAATACATAACATTAGTAGTTAATAACATTACAAATGATAATGTTCAACACAAAGAAGATTAGCAATTACAATGTCATATAAAGTTTTCATATTGCAATTAAAACAGGACATTCAACATTAATTAAAACAAGCCTCTATTTATAATACTCATTAACTTTGACAGACGACGATTTGCAGACATGCCAAACAAATGCTTCACCAAAGCCCGGTTACTGCACAAGTATTCGTAACATCGTTCCATAATTTCATCGTCAGATATGCTAAGTTGAACTAACATGTCCCAGATATCACTTTCAGTGTACTGGTAGAATGAGTTACGACGCATGTTGTGCACATGTTCACGAAATATTACATTGTGTTCACGTGCAATTGTCGACAATTCTTTTATATTTGAATTGTCGACATTGATGGCTTTAGTGACTTCTTTTAGGTTTGTCGTCAGTGTCTGAAATTGAGCATCCATCAAGTCCACCATGGGGGCTTTTCTTTTTTATCCCCGCGATGATGAGTTTCCAACAAAAGGTGCAGATGGTGTCGAATAAGTGGGAGCTGGACTGTAAGAATCCACCAGATGGAAAAGCTTCTTCAGTCTCCTGGTAAAATGTGGGTGGCTCTGGCACATATTCCATATGCTCTTCATTTAAGTTCACGTTAAAAGATTGTGACTCAATACGTCGCCTAACTTGACGAGCAGTGTCAACTCCTTGGCCAGTGGCTCGATCAGCTGCCCATAGTTCCTCCATCAGGTCATAGTGTCTGGTAGGTTTAACCCTCTACTTAGTTGCCCTTGGCTTTACCTAGAATAAACATTTTCAAGTACATTACTTCAACTTAAATGTCAAATGAGAAATGACAATGTAAATTGCTAAAGGTGTCATGTTTACCTTAATTAGGTCAACCCAAACTTCATCCTCAGCATCAAATACTTTTGTGGATTCATTCCAGGCAAATCCACTAAGTCCACTAAAGAGATCGTGGATGTCGCGCCATATGTCTTTCAAAGTCTTTTGTCTATTCTTGACATTATTTTTTGTTATCCCTACCCACCCTAACTGGCGGAGAGCTGTGACAATGTTATTATAAGCCTGGGTAGTCCAACTTCCATCCACCTGATTGCCTATATGTGCCTCGTCTATCATAGCAGATAAAAGGCAAAAGTCCATATTTGTGGTCCACTTTGTGAACTCACGGATACTAGCAGAAGACTCAGAAGCAATGCTTTTTCCACGATCCATAATGTACCTGTTTCAAACGACATTTATTCAACCATAACATAACACATAAATATTGGATTATAGAATCATGAAGCAATGATTAATTCCTAAAGCAAGAAACATTATCATTATGAATACAAGTTATTACAACATCTTAATTGTTCTGATAATCCATCCACATTTCATTACTTATACGGTCTCTAATTTGTGAACCTAACCTATAATCATCCTCACGAGAGTGAGACATAGATGGTTCGACATCTTGTTCCATCAACTCCCTACCAACTTCATCAAGTATCGCTTGATCGTTGTCCACTCCGCGAAGAAAGTTGTGAAGAATACAACATGCTAGAATTATTTTTGTCATTGTGTCAAACGAGTAATGCGGTTCTGTTCCACTGCCTATAATTGGGAAACGTTTCTTCAACACACCAAACGTTCTTTCAATTACATTTTGAAGCGATGAATGACGATGATTAAACAACTCTCGTGCATTTTGTGGACCTCTTCTGGAGTATTCTTTTAGATGGTATCTAACACCATGATATGGGGTCATGATCTGCGACTTTAACATAAAACCAGCATCGCCGAGGTAGTATTTTCCTGCAATGATTGAAATTGTACTCGTTACAAGCAACAACTAACTTAGTACTTTACATATAGTTGGCCAAATGTTGACCTCCAACTCACCTTCGGGTATCACCAACGGATCCTCTCGTATAAGTGCATCCTTCAAAATCCTCGAATCAAATGTTGTTCCTTCCCACCCAGCTAGAACATATGTGAATTTCATGTCGAAATCACAAGCTGCAAATACATTTTGTGTTGTCCAATCTTTTCTTCCATGAAAACGAGAAGCATCCGATCGAGGAACTTTAACTCGTACATGAGTACCATCTATAGCCCCTAAGCAATCCTAATATAAACAATAAGATTTAATTTAACAGCTGATTGAAGTTATGTAGTGATATATTCATAATAAATTGGTACCTTAAAATATGGGTAAAATCTATTGTTGTTAAAGACATAAGGTTGAACCTCGCTTCCAGAAGGTTGCTTTAAGAATTCTTCCTCTAAGATCAATATTGCGTTCAATACATTATGAAAATGACGGGAAACTGTTTCACCAGATCGATGAAAAAAAATGAAACAATTCAGTTCTTCACGTTATGTCCAATGATGTGAGAAATTTTGCCACTTGTTCTTCTACTTTTGATCAAAATGCGTCCTTCACATACCCAGTTTCCCTTAATCACTGACACAAATGAATGAATGCTTCTGGACCCATTCGGATAATGTCACGACATCGCTTGGTGTGGACCAAGTATGACATTAACTCTTGCTGACGACGTTCTTTCTGGGGTACTAACTCTGTCAGACTGTTTGTCCTCCCATTTGACAAATTAAATGCATTCACTGCCCATGCTACAGCGGTCGTCATGGCAGCCACTTCAATTTGAAATTTTAATTGTTCTTCTAGGTGTGAAATAATTTTCATATCCACACCATCATTGATACCCATGTCTGCCTCTTTCAAAAACACGTACCACTCCTTATTGTTGTCCATGTCAAAATTATCTTTTCGCATAGAAAATCATAATAAATTATTTTTATTCATTCCCACATGATACAACAAGTTATAAATATAAATTAAAACCCATAAATACCCTATAAAATACTGATACATGTAAATATGATAAAAAAATCTATATAATAACCCAAAACAAACTTAAATAATATTTAATATAAAATTAAATTCATTCCTATAAAATATTATTCTACTAAATAAATATTATTTCCAATTCTTTAATACGTTTAATTCAATTTAATAACCTGTATAACAAATTTTTAAATTATTCCAAATTAATTACAAATGCACTTATAATTACTAATTATCTTATACAAAAAAATAATGGCACATCAATACTGTCAAAAATCTATATAATAACATAAACTTATAATAAACTTAAATAAAATTTATTACAAAATTACATTCATATAAATAAAAAATTAGTTAATTAAATAAAAAATGTTTCTTAGTTCTTAAATATTTATAATTTAATTAAATTATACATATAACAAATTTTTGAATTATGAATAATTATTTCGTATAAAATATTATTCAACTAAATTAAGATTGTTTTTAAGCTTTTAAATATTTTTTAATTCAATTAAATTATACATGTAATTATTTTTTAAATTATTCAAAATTAATTCTTATAATTACTATTTACCCTATATTAGAAATACTGCGACACGTAAAAAAATATATGTTATAACCTAAATCTATAACAAACATAAATAATATTTAATATAAAATTAATTTCATTCACGTAAAAATTTATTATAACTCCTGACACCCAACAAGAAAAATAATCCCACACATAAATATTACGAAAAACCTATATAATAACCTAAACTTATAATAAATTTAAATAAAATTTAATACAAAATTAAATTCATTTTAATAAAAATTATTCAACTAACTAATGTTTTCTAAATTCTTAAATATTTTTAATTCAAAATTAATTATAATAATAAAACGCATCTATAAAATTTAATATTCAATACAAAATATACTCACGTAAATATTATAAAAAAATCTATATAATGATCTAAACCTATAATAAATTTAAATAATAATTAATACAAAACTAAATTTATTATATAAAATATTATTCACATATTTTTAAGTTCTTAAATATTTTTAATTGAATTAAATTATACAAACAACTATTTCTTAAATTATTTACATTCAAAATTAATTACGTATTTATAATTACTAAATATCATATAAAAGGATACTCACACACATAAATATTGTAAAACAATTTATATAATAACCTAAACCAATAACAAACTTAAATAACATTTGATACAATATTAATTTTCATTCACATAAATAATTATTATAACTCCTAAATATCTTATAAAAAAAATACTCAGAAAACATAAATATTATAAAAGACCTATATAATAATCTAAACCTATAATAAACTTAAATAAAATTTAATACAAAATTAAATTCATTCACATAAAAAATTATTTAACAAACTTACATAAAATTTAATACAAAATTTAATTTATTCATATTAAAAGTTATTTAACTAAATGAAGATTGTTTTTAAATTCTTAAATATTTTTATTTCAATTAAATTATACATACAACTACTTTTTTAACTTATTCATAATTCAAAATTAATTATAGAATGTATTTATAATTACTAAATTAATTCAAATCCTAGTTAATTCTAGTATATAGTAAAATGAAACAATTGTTTGTAATAAATAAAAATAAATAACTACTTAATTTAAATTTTTAATTGAATTAAATACATTACTATAAATAATTAAAACATCATTTGTAATTATAATAAATCTAACATGTTAAATATCAAATACTCCAATTATATCTAAATATATAATAGTATTTAAAATTAATAAATATTTTAAATTAATATTATTTCTATATTTTTTTAAAAATAAGAAAAATATATATATAGTAATCTTAAATAACCTACCGTACCCTTAATATAATATATAATATAATATATAAAACTAAAAATTATAACTCAAAGTAGGATAATCAATTATAGTTATAAACTAAAACTATACAGTAAGTCATCAAACCTGCAACTTTTGTAGCTTGCTGCACCACGAGCTCTGCTTCCGGTACCATTACCACACTTCCAGCACCACCACCACGCTTCCGGCACCACCACCAACACACCAGAATAGCCCTTCGCACCAGCACAAGCACCACGAACAGTGCTCCCTATACCACCAGAACCACGAACATCTCTTCTTGCAAACACACCAGAACAAGCACCACGAACGCTTCCCGCACCAGCACCCACTGATTCCACCAGCAACGAGGCTTCCTACACCAATACCCAGTGCTTTCGACTATGAACAAGGTCACTTATAATTTTACACTCCACTGGATGCAATGCAGAGCACAATTTATAACCAAAATTCAAATTCATTTGAAATTGTCAAAGCTGGCATCCGTGGAAATCTCTGCTTTTCGTGGGAATCTCTGTGAAGCTATGGAATCTCTGCAAGGTAGCTGCTTCTAAGTTGTTTCAGACCCTCTCACATTCTCACTTTCTTTGCATGTGAAAGCACAGTGAATGTGAAACACCGTGAAATGTGAAAGCACAGTGAAAAGGAGTGAGTGAATGATGTTAACCAAGAGGACAACAAGGTAAATTAACAAAAATGACGTGGCTTTCCCTTCAAATCTTTTCATTTTGCAGAGATCATCTTTGCCTTTCCCCCCCTCATTTCTTCGCTCCCATTTCCGTTCAAATCAGCAGAAGCAAACCCATACATAGCTCGCAAATCCGTCTTCTACTTCGAACCATGGATGCAAACACACCATTAGTGTAGAACTCTATCTATGTGATGCTTAAACACAATTTGTAATCTTTGTAGTGTGATGTGTAAAACTGAAGCATGTAACCCCTTTTCAAATGTTCCAAATCTCTTTTATATATCATCAAATGACGTTTAGATTAGCCAAAAAACCAGTGCATGCATTTAGTCACAAATTAAGTAATACTCAACAAAAACTAACTAATATGTAATGATTTTAACTATCAAACTACCTTAAAACATTTAAAAGAAATAATGAATTAATGTAGGTAGTTAAATACAATGTAACCAAATCAATCCAATTTTGTTCTTTCACAAACGCATCAGAGAAATGAATAAAGAAGAGTAAGAACACAATAACAACCCACATCAGAAAACAAAATTGGGCTATAGAAAGAAATATAAAAAATAGTAAGTGCAAATAGTAATTTGAATGAACAAAGGTGTTAAAATAGTAAAAAATATTTTTTTATTTTTTTTTATTTCATCCGCACAAAATTGGGTGGTAATATATATATATATATATATATATATATATATATATATATATATATATATATTGTATAAGGGAGAAATGTAAATTATATATGAAAAAAATGTACAGTTTATTATAGTTTATCTTGTTATAAAATAAATATCTTATAAATCTATCTAATATAATGGAAATGTACAATTTATTATAGTTTATCTTGTTATAAAATAAATATCTTGTAAATCTATCTAATATAATGGAAAATTTTGTTTTACTTATGAAAGTACAAAAGAGTTCATTTTTATGCTTTCCTTCTCTAATTGAAATTATTATAATGGAGGTTCCTCACATCATATTCCTAAATTAATTTCTTTACTTTTTTTGCTTGAAAATTTCACGCAAAAAAAAAAAAATTCACTCAAAAATTCTTAATAGTTGAATGTTTTCTCCATAAGTCATATTTTATACATACATCAATTTTTCACTTTAATTTTAATAAATTTTCAAATTGAGGAAAAATTAAATCCTTGCATTATTTTTATTAATAAATTTGGAACATCGTCGACAATAAAGAATAGATATACAATTCAAGCATTCTTCTTTTAATAGTGATTTTGAGCAACATCTTGATAAAGGAGACTTGTTGGTTGTAAAGCAAATGCTTGGCAATGTCTATAAGGACATTGGTGATTCTCAAAGAGAAAAAAAATCATTCAAGATGCCTTATAAACAATAAGATTTGTATTCTAATCATCGATGGAGGAAGTTGTACAAATGTAATAAGAGATTGGTGGACAAATTAAATCTTCCAACCACTCCCCACCCGAGACCTTACAAGCTACAATGGTTAAGTGAAGATGGAAAAATAAAGGTCACTAACCAAGTTCTCTTGAGTTTGTCCATTGGCAAATAAAATAATGAAGTAATATGATGTGGTGCCTATAGAAACATGCCATGTATTGTTGGGAAGGCCATTGTAATATGATCGCCATGTATATCATGATGGCCTCACCAACAAGTTCTCATTTCAAAGGAAGGGAATGACATACTCACTTACACCTTTGACTCCGAAAGAAGTGAGGAGAGACCAACTTGCAATGAAGGAGTCCAGAGATAAGCATTTGAAGGTAAGGAAGATAAAGAGTTACTTGTGACATCTACTTGTGACATCGTGTAAAGAAGTTCAAAAGTAAAACATATCCATAAACCCTTGTGTTCAATGAATTTTGACAAAGGCATGGATCAAAAGAAGATTGAAAGACAATCTATGTACTTTTCAATTCATAAACATTTAGATTTGTTTTATATTGTTTTTCCTTTTTCCTTGAATGTTACATAGTGCAAGGAATCTTGGAGATATAAATTTCAAAAGAGGGAATCAAAGCACCTCATGGACTTCTTGATCTCTTTACAACCCAACTTCCACAAAGATTGAAGGAATTTCTATAGTCGCTAAGTAATTTATACTTTTATAATTATTTATTTATTTCTTAAATATAAAAATGCAATTTGAGTCTAATTTTTAGATTTTATATTAAATTTTAAATTGAAATAAGAAAATAGAATGTCTATAAAATAAAAAATCTCTTTTTTAAGTATATTTTAGGTTTTTATTGCTTTTTATTATCTTATTTCATATTTAGAAAAATAAAATTTTGGCTCAATGCATTTAATATTTAAAAATAAAACATTTAGTTTGCTGGTTGCATCCCTTTCTTTTCTCTACTCACACCTCTCCCATTTTTCATTTGGGCCTGCAGGACCCCGGGCCATAATTGACAAATTCTTCCATCACCTTAATATCTTCTTCCTGCACCCTAATATAAAATTTTAATTCCACAATTGACCCTATCCAGTTTATACGGAAAAAAATAAAAACCGGATGACACCCCCATCCGGTTCACATTTCAAAAAAAATGACAACCGGATGAGTATGTCATCTAGTTGTCATTTCAAAATAAAATGACAACCGGATGGCACCCCCATCCGGTTGTCATTTCAAAATAAAATGACAACCGGATGACACCCTCATCCGGTTGTCATTTCAAAATAAAATGATAACCGGATGACACCCTCATCCGGTTGTCATTTAAAAAGAATTCATTTTATTTTGAAATGACAACCGGATGACATACTTATCCGGTTGTCATTTTTTATGAAATATGAACCGGATAGGGGTATTATCCGATTCTTATTTTTTTGCCCGTATGAATCGGATGAGTATGCTGAAGTATTTATGGAATTAAAAAATTTGTATTAGGATGCAGGAAGCGTGTATTAGGGTACGGGAAGAATTTGTCGCCATAATTACTCTTCATGTCCCACATTTTACTCTACACAATCTCACTATTTCACTCACGAGTATGTCTACACTGTCCAGGCACTGTCGGGCACCACATAAATTTGAAGTCTCAAAATTTTTTTATAATATGAAAATTCTGATTTTATTTTATAGTTTGAAAATTCTAATTTTATTTTCAATTTAAAGTACATATCTACTACTACAGTATATATATGTTTACTTACAGCCATTCAGGACACGGACAGAGAAAAATCACTCAACTCTCATTTACACACAAGAAAAAACTCAAACACAGCTCTTACTCTCATCCCTGTCTTCGCGTAAAAGAAAGACAGAAAAATCGCTTAGGGATAGTTTATTTCAATCTTTCCACATCTGTAATCAGAAACAATTCCCAACCAGGAGCAGGAGTAACACAAGAACAACAAGAGTAAAACAGGAAGAAGGAAGGAGAACAAGGATCGTACAGGTATGATTCCCGAGATTTGAATTTTCGTTTGCATCATAAACATTTCATACATACCTTTCATTTTATCAAATCACTACTCGAAACCAATACCATTAAAGAAAAAAGAGAGAGAAAAGAAAAAACAACAGAACCACCACCACTTCCTCAAGCCACCGCACCCAACCCCATATCCGCCGCCGCTGCCAACCTGGGTGGTCACGCGTTGCGGCGAATCTCGAATCTTCCCACCTCGCTTTGAACGCCGTCAATTACAACCCTACGGATCACTATTCATGAACCCTACTACCACTCAACTCCCGCCGCCTCCTCTTTCCTTGCCAAACGAACCCAATCCTTGCCGTCTCCCCTATTCTCAAAGTCACCACCAAAGTTCGAAACCCTAATTGCCGCCAACAGCTTACCGCCGCCTATCGCCGCTCTCCGCGACCACTCTGTTCAGCCCCCGCGCCGCGCCTTCTCCGCGAGCTGCTTTCTCTCCGCCGCCGCTGCCGACCTGGTTGGCCGCGACTTAGGTGGTTGCGAGGAGTCTCGACCCTCACGTCTTCTCTCACGCCGTCGCCCTCGCCAAGCCAGCCGCTCTCCACGACTTCCGCGCGTCCGCGCTCCGACCCCTCCTCACCGCCGTCGCTCTGGGTCTGCCCTAAACGGGTTTGGTGTGAAATTGGAAAGAGTGTTGAGAAAACGGGGCCAACGGTGCCTGTGTTGAAGGAAAAGGAGAGTTGGTTGCGATCTGTTATTATTTCAAATCTTTAACGTGATCAATGGTTGATCTAAGACTAATTTTTGTGATTCTCCACGTCAAAAAATAATCATATGGTACAGAACCAGAACCAACTATGATAATCATTAGTTAGAACATTGATTTGAATGAAGTCATGACTTGGTTCTACTTCTAGACTCTACTATATGAAGAGCTCAAGTTAAAGAAATTCTGAATACTCTTGGCTCTTGTATCTTAGATTCTGATCATGCTTGCATTTGAAAGTATATGATTTTATCTTATCAGTATACTGCATCAACAAGACAAAAAAGAAAAGAATATTAGTTTAAAACATTTGTCCAAATTCAGTTCCTGACGCTCTCTATTTCTGCCTCTTGGTTTCACATACAATGCTTCCAGACAAGATTCACATGTATCTACTCACGTTTGCTTCCCTGCATTGTTCATTTTTTGGTTTATTTCTTCTTGCTGATTCTTGTTACTTTTTTTTTAATATTAATATCAACAACTAAATTACTCTGCCGTTTCTGGCTCAGGAGTAGGAAGAAAATTTATATTGTATATTTTGTCTTGAAATTGACCAGTGCAAGTCAGAGCTGGATTCAGCAAAGGTCATCCGTGTATCACGGCCAAATTGAACACCGGTAAATGGTATGGTGGGCAAAATCTTTGGTAGCTGCCACTGCCCCAGACCCTTTTTACTTGTGAATTGGATTGAACCATTGAGGTTTACTGACAGTTATCTGTTGAATGATAGGCTTCACACAAAGAGTTACCAAGAACTGCTCAAATTCGCCTTGTGAGTTCCCATCAGGAGGTTTATGAACCATGTGATGATTCTTTTGCACTGGTTGATGCTCTTCTAGCTGATCGCAATAACCTGCTGGAACATCATCCATCGTTGTGCATGGAGATAGGCTGTGGAAGTGGATATGTAATCACTTCCCTTGCTCTTATTCTGGGGCGGGAAGGTTGTGGTGTCAACTATATTGCTACCGATATCAACCCTCATGCAGTGGAGGTGACCCGTCAGACGATGGAAGCACATGGGGTTGGTGCTGAGTTGGTAGTAACAGATATTGCAGCTGGACTAGAGGAGCGTCTGGCAGGGTTGGTTGATGTTATGGTTGTGAACCCACCTTACGTGCCCACCCCTGAAGATGAAGTAGGTGTTGAAGGTATTACCTCATCTTGGGCTGGGGGGGAGAACGGTCGGACTGTAATCGATAGAATTTTGCCGGTTGCAGACCGTCTTTTGTCAGAAAAGGGATGGCTGTACATGGTCACCCTCACTGCAAACAATCCTTCTGAGATATGCCATCAAATGAGAAAGAAAGGATATGCTTCTAAGATTGTTGTCCAAAGATCCACAGAGGAAGAAAGTCTCCATATAATCAAGTTCTGGCGTGATTTTGATACTGAAGGGGATGAACCGGACCAATCTGCTTTTGGGTTCATAGGCTCCTTGCTTACACAAATTCCTCTACCTTCATTTTGGAGAGGCGCCAATAGTGACAACAAGTGTTAAATGAGAAAGCAAATGATTTATGATACTAGGATCTTTTGTCCTGACAACTAGGATGTTGCCATTGCCATGGCATTCAGAATGCCTTATAAATACAGCAACCAATTATTACCCTGTTAGCTGAGGTCAGCTTTATGAATCAATTAACTACCATCAAAACTTTGTCAAAAATTAATTTTTCAATAAAAACCACTTTTAGCAAGGTCTTTTTTAGTAGTTTCTTCCAATATTTTCTTTGGTTTTTTATTCCATTTAATTAGATTATCTTCCATTTGATTTAGTTCTCTTTACTTTCCATACCTTTATATTTTGACATTTGTTCAAGATCCAATAGCCAGATGCTAAAAATTGTTAATGTTGATTTAAAACTTGTCATTTGTGTTAACATCCGAGATATAATAGTTTTTTACCTACTCATACTGGCAAATAAAGGTACCTATTTATTCAGTAATTTTAAAAAAGGTTTTTTATTTTTATTTTTAATGTACAAAAGTAAAAGTAATTAATTCTCTTAATTGAACTGGTCTAGATAAGCATAAAATTTATCGGTTGAATTTTCTTGAATAAACTCTAAAATATTTTTTTAATTAGGTTTCTATACAAACATTTAACCATGCTTTATGCAAAACAAAGCATTTCAATAATTTTAAAGCAATTGAATAAATTGAAAAAGGAGATATAGAGATAGCATTAAACAATTTAAGACTACACACAAATATTTATGGATAATAATTAAAATGATTTACAGTTAACAAAAATATAAACATATCATTCTATCTCGTTATTTCATTTTAATATTTTATAATTTTTTAGCTGAAATTTAGTATTCATATTTTTAGAAATTGTTGTACTTTTAATCTACATAAAATGCCTAAAATAATTTTTTTTTTACTAGATATTGAGAATGTGTGATAAATTTGAAATATGAAATGGTTTAAAAAGTTTTAAAGTTGAAGAGAAAAAATAATGAAATTTAAATGATTTTGTAAAAAGTAAAGACTTCTTTAATCGAGTATAAGTTCGAGATCTTCTATTTTTGATGATGATATTTGAATGAAAAGCCAATACTGATTTACAGAAAATAAAATAATTGAATTGTCACCGATTTAAGCTTAATTAAATTATTTAACCGTTCATGCTTCACTTTTGCTTTAACAAGCTCCACCTTTTCTTTTAACCTTCTTTTGTACCCTTTCTTTTATTATGTATTCGGAGATATTAAAATCATGACAACTTTTTAATATATTCTTTAATTGATTGAAATTTCTGAAAAATCAGAAATTTATGTATCCTACTACTACATATTTTGTATATCTTGTTCATAATTTTATAACTTCTAATAGAAAATTTATATAGTAAAAATTGTGTTAGCAATTTTCTCCATTCTCTTTCCTTATCTTACTTTAAAGTTCAATGCCTTTTCAATTTCCTTTAGTTATATTGTCTCTTTTTCTTCGTTAACTATTCTCCCAGAGGCCTGGAGGGTCTTCGGTCTAGGTCGTAGTCTTCAGTTTTCAGTCTCTAGTTCACTCCTTGGTTTCCAGCAAAGTATAAGAGGATACCTGTAAAAGGTACTTTGATGCCAAAGTCAGTACATAGAAGTCAAAATGACAATTTTAAGAATTAGATTTTCGTACCTTGCCTTGATTCGTTCGCATTGCATTTATAGGAGTCAAAACGCATGGATGTACTGTTATTGTTTGAGTTTCAAGATAAAACAACTTTTGGCAGTCTGCTGCTGTTAGTGATTTTCTGATGAGTTGGCACTCTTGCATTATGTTTCAGCCAAATACATGTCGGTCAAGGCTGCCTACTATTCGGCCTTGACCATACATTTGCCCCCAAGTTTGAGGGCTAGTCACGAAAGGTTTAAATATTGGTGTTTGCAATGGCATTAGACGAAGCGTGCCCCTTTCGTCCATACTCGTATGGTGGTCAGTCACTATCACAAAGATGGTGAATGAAGTGGTTTGATGACATAAGTGTTCCTCGATATTTGCATAGATTTTGATGGGTGGTGTGGGAGACGAAATGTCTCCCTATTTCTACTGTTGGGATGGGCCTCCTAGTATCTCTAACTTAGTGCATACATTTTCCATTATAATTTCAAAGACGTAATTTATAAAGTTATCGAAATATATTTGAATTCATTCAAATTGATTCAACGATCAAACTTGAGCAAGATTTAAAAGTTTTTGAAAATGAATTAATGTTAGAAGATTTGAGATAAAAATGGTCTGAATTTGTACATTAAAAGAAATTAATTCTGATTGAGCTCGAGTGATCATTTTTATTAAAATTTATATTTGCAGTAAAAGAACAATACAAATATTTCCAAATTGAGCAAGAAGATGATGAAGTTTCACCGGCACGAGCGATGAGGAATTAGAAGAAATCATAAAGCTCACAAAGTTTAAATGAGAGAAGAGATGAAATGACTTGGAGAACCTGACCAAAAAATCTCAACTTTTAATAATGATGTAAAAATAAAAAGTTTTCAAATAAATTGAAGAATTCATTAAATGCATTAAAAAAATAATATTATCAGTGATGAAATGTTTTACATTCATAGAAGACTTAAATCGTCATCATTTCAAAAGCTATATAAAGACCTCAAGATGAATGAGAAAGACATCGAAAGTTTTTGTAAATACAATAGAGTTGTAGTGTTCAATTCATAAGTTTCATTGTATATTTGCTTTTTGAGAAGCAAAACATTGTAAATTGTTCACATCGTGAGCTTTGATAATTATTTCTTTTGAGAATGTCCTTTTTATTGTGAGAGGTCTTGATCTCAAAGATTGAGACTGGGTACATGAAGAGGTTAAAATACTTGTTTCTTGGAGAGGTATTAAAACATATCACTTGAAGAGGTTAGAATACTTGTTTCTTCAATAGACATTAACATTATGGAGAGGTGGAGAATTTTTGTATCCTGGAGAGGCATCAAATGTAATACCCTAAAAAATAGCTCTGGAATAAAAACTAACCTAGAATTTAATTTTAGAGATAAATAAGATAATACCTATTTTTTTAACAAAAGAGTTGTTTAAGTAAATAAAAAATAGTTATTTACTTTTTTATTTTTATAACAACCACCACAACTCTCTCTCTCTCGCAGAAGATATTCTCTCTCCTAGAAGATATTTTATCTCTCTAAGAAGATATTCTGTTTTATTTTTATAAAAACTATCAACTCTCTCCAAAAAGAAGATATTATGTTTATTGTAATAAAAACCACCAATCATCTCTAAGAAGATATTTTGTTTATAAAAACTACCAAATTGCTCTCTCTCTTTCTTCTTTAAGAGGATATACATTTTCATGAAAACCACCATCTCTCAAATAATTTCTCTTTAAAGTTTTCTACCTTCTCTCTAGATTTGTGATCTCATAGGTTATCAGATTGACAATCAAAAGACATCCCTAGATTCCTAGCATTGAGTAGATTAAGAGTGTTTGATCAGATTCTTGAATAGAGTTAGGTTGCCTGTGATTTTAGAGTGTTTGAGTATCTCTATTATATAGAGGTAAGGGAAGCTAGTTTGATTATTTTTCATAAATATTGTAATTATTTGTTTATTAATGAATTGGATGAATGTTTATGTATGGTACGATATGGTATCAATGCTTGTGAATGATGTGGTGTGTGATCAAGGCATAGTATCTTCAGGAAAGGAGATACCTGTGTTGAGATTATTAGGATGGACATTGGATTCACATGGATAAAGATTACCATGTCATATGGTCCTGTTCGAGGTTTGAAATATGAGCCCGATCAAAATAGACTGTTCTGAGGTTTGAAATATGAGCCCGATCGGAACAGTTGAGTGGTATATGACAGGTGCACACCTCTGAGTCTAACTCAATGCACGAGTGTCTTTTGGAAGTAGAGAGTCTAGTGTCTTTGTTTGTGAGTCATTGTATGTACGATGTGAGATGAATTATGAAAGCTTGATTGTTTTGTTGTTTGTTTTAGATATAAATTTAATGTGAATATATATATATATATATATATATATATATATATATATATATATATATATATATAAAACTCTCTAACTTACCCTTCTTTTTGTATGTTGTTTGTTTTGTTTTTAAAACTGCGATGATCATGTATATTACATGTGAGAGCAGAGGATTTGATAGGTGGTGTGAGTCCCAAGTGAATTGTTGGAGAAGTTTTATGTTGTCTTATTTTATTTTAATTGTAATTTTACGAAGATGTTTTTATTAAATCTTATTTGGAGAAGTATATTTTGAAATACATGATGAATATATGGATTTTTATATCCAAGTTTATTATATAATTTTTTATGAAATAAAGTTTCTATTATATGAAAAATATGGGATGTTACATCAAAAGTTAATTTAGTGAAAACTCTTAAGTAGTTTCTTTAAGGGGACAGGACATAATCTTGTTTATAGGGTGAACCAGGATAAATTTTTATCTACTCTCTCCCTCTTTGCTTTATACTACGCTTGTATTTTTAAATTTTGTATATTGTGCAATTTGAATTAATGCTTCATTCAAACTCCTCCTTTTAAAACCAATTGCATCTAGAAACCTAAGTGTCCTCTAAATTTGGACACAAAAATAATTTTAGTTTTTTCAAGTTTAGAAATTTTCTCTTAATCTCCTTTTCTCTCATTTAACGTTTCAAATTTGTCATTCTCTTCTCTAATTTTAGTTTTTGCACTTTGTAATTACAATTTGCACTTCTAGTTTTAAAAATTAAAATAGGAATTGATTGCATCTTGATTTGATAATTAGATACAAATAAGGTTGAAAGATATTCTAATTTGAATCGAATAACTAGTTAATTGATTAATTGAATCAATTAGTTATTCAAACTTTGATCTCAATATTTAAAAAATTGTGATAAAAAAATTATTTAATTCTTGAATATGTTAATTGGTCTTTTTCATCTTTTTATTTTCCGATTTTAAAATCAGTTTCATTTTTGAATTTTTGTTTTGTATTTTAAATTTGTATAATTCTAAATTAATTTATATAAAAAATATTAAAGATTGAATATAATTAATATATATCATCTAATAATTTATTTATATATTATAAATATTAAAATCCTTAATTTTAACAACTATATGAAATCATTTATCAATAAATCTATATATATATATATATATATATAGATATTATTTAGTAATAATAAAAATTAGTTGTACCATCTAACATATACTATTATTAAATAATCTTTATACTTTTTAAATCGACAAATTTTTTAAACTTTTTAAACTGGTGCAATTTTTATCTGAAATTCCCAAAATAGTATATTTTTTTATTTATTTCTGAATATGGGTAAACTGCGCATAGGAGACACGATATCATTGTGAAGAATCCTGATCCTATTAATTTAAGATTAAATAAAATGGTGCAACAAAGATTTTAATTAATGATTTAATTAAAATAGTGAGAATACTACATGATTTTAATGTTAAGATGGTTAATATTCTCAACATATTCCTTTTCTGTTTTGTTGGCATGGTGTGTTGTTACTGTGCAACTAAAATAAATAGACAGTTACAAACAGTTTAAATTCAAACTATTCAAATTCTAAAATAAAATGGTTGATGGGAATATTGTTTAAATTAAAATGAAAAATGATGTTAGTATGAGATTATAGAATGAATTAAATTAAGAGTAAGTTTGATGTTGAAAAGAAAAATTAAATTAAATTAAAATTTAGTAATAAAATATATTTAACAAAATTAAATGTAAGTTGGATATTTGAATTTAATTACTAATATAGAAATAATTTAAAATAAAATTAAAATTTAGCAATAAAATTAAAATTTAGCAATAAATTTAGAAAGAAAATTTTGAAAATATTATATAATTTTTTTAAATAAATTTATTATTGGTTTTTAAATTATATCTATTAGTAACTAAATCTATTTCTATATTAGGAACTAAATTCATAGCAGGTAACTTTTCTTTAAGGTATCTCTTCTATTATAATTAATTTCACATTTATTTCAATTACCTAATCATAATTAATTTCAATCATTACATATTTATCAATAAATAAAATATAAAATAACTTTGTAACTGTCTATTTATTTTAGGTCCACAGTAATAACACATCACACATGGGAACAAAAACAAGTTGGGTATCCATTGGAAGTTTGTAGGGTATCCTGATATTAATTGGGGTGGTTCCTTGGTTGGAAGCAAGTTTGAATATATAAGAAAGCTTGTTGTATTTATGATACCACTTGTTGTGGTTATTGGGGGCATAACTGGGGAATGACACCACCTTTAACCCAAAACCCCCAAACCTTAAGGCTTTATGGGTCTTCTTTCTTATATATTACTTAACTTTCTCATCTTCTTTCTTATGTATTGCTTAACTTTCTCATTTTTATTCAATGTGGGACTTAGACTTGCACTTGGATTCCTAAAAATCTGCCCCTCAAGTGAGAGTCCCCATCATATGAGTCGGTCGTATTTATGATATCACTTGTTATGGTTGTTGGGAGAATCCGAGGGATTGTTGTATTTATGATATCACTTGTTGTGGTTGTTGGGAGAATCCAAGGGGACGTAACTATGAGTTAAGAATATTAATCACATTAAAATTTTGTTGTATTATCACGATTTTAATTAACTCATTAATTAAAATCTTTGCTGCACCATTTCATTTAATGTTAAATTAATTCCTGCAATATGATTCTTCACAATGATATAGTGTATCCTTTACACAATTTACCCATATCCAGAAATAAATAAAAAAAATACATCATTTCAGAAATTTCAGATAAAAATCACACCAGTTCAAGAAATTTGCCTTTTAAATCCCATCTCAAAAATTAACAAAAAGGAACTTATGTAGAAAGAATATTTTCTTAATGGAAAGGCAAAAGTGGTAGGCTTAATGAATAAATAATAGTTATACTACTTTGGTCCTTATTTTTTTTATTCAAATAATCGCACATTACACTCTTTAAAATTATACCCAATATATAACGATAATTCTATCACAGAAAAACAAACCAATTTGTCTGAATCCAGCGTGATGGACCCACGAAGACAAAAACACTTCAGCTTTCAGTTGGCCTTAGCCATTGGTGTCTTATCTATTTAGTTGCGAGTACAGCGTTGTTTTGTGTCGTTCCTCAAAATCAATTATTCAAAGTCAATATTAACGTGCACCCCAATTCAAGTCTTTGATTGGTCTTCCCACAGATCACAACAAACACCGCTCCCACGCACTAGGTTGACCACTTTGCTTTTTGCACTTTTGGTCCTTCCTCCTACACTTGATCGATCAACACAGGCTGGAACAGAAAAAAAGAGTGTACCTTCATTTATTTATTTTTGCGTTGGGGAAAGGGAGAAGTGACCCTTATATAACGGTAATTTCGAAATGAGTGGTAGTTAGGAGGCTCAGAAAGACTATCCAGCAGAATTGTTTTTTCAATATCTTCGTCGGAGCGAGGTAAAACGGTGACCCAGAAGCGTTTTGAGAAAGGTAAGACTCAATTTATTGGTTCCCACTTGAGAATTTATTGTGACTTTGGGGCCTTGTGTGCTTCCTTGTTGGAAATGGGGAGGTCAGGTTCGTTCTTTTCGTAGTATTTCATGTTTTGGAACGATCAAGTTAGCTTTGTTGAGGATTGTCACTGGGGTGGGGCTTGGTGTTGGAAGTTTTATATTCTGATTGATGGAAACTGAATGTGCAGTAAAATGATGGCGATTTTGAGTTGATGTTATAATTGATAGTTTTTCTGGGTTATCATCAAGGATTGCAACTGTTTGGTAGTGTGTTGTGTGTTGACTTTATTAGGAAACTCATGGTATCCTATGGTTTCTGTTGTTAAGATTATAAAGAATTTGGAATAGGTGTTTCGGTTGTGGAATTGGCTTTCTGTTTGAAACGAAATGAAATGTATTTTGAATTGAACTGCTATTGTGTTTAAACTTTTCTTGTGCTGTGCTATGGGTTTTTAAAGAGCGTGAAGAGGAAATATTTTGCTTACGCTCAATTTTTGTATGTGTGGGAGAAGCATGGAAGCTTTGGATTTTGGTTGTGGTGTTTCTGTTGATAATTAGATTTTGATGAATTAGAAGAGGGGAAGAAGATGCTAGCTAGTAGCGAGTTGTAGAAAAAGAAACCGGACAACCAAATTCGTGAGATGTTTCTACATTTTGCTTTTCACCATATATCTCATTAGTTGAGTGATTCCAGGAAAAGGAAAAGGGTGAGGTTAATATAGGATGTTCTTGAAATTCATATGAAATGAAAAGGGGAAAAAGCAACCTGTAAAAAAACAAACAAGTTTAGTTGATCCTCAAAATTACTACCATTAAAAGAAATTCTTCTGCTACTAAGCAATTTGTACTTCACTTTTTGTGCATTTCTTCAATACCTTACTGGTTTGTATACAACAGCAATTGTTTGTATTTCCCATTTGGAAACAGAAGCGAAAACGTAAGGATACCATTACTTTCTTTTAATGTTTGCAGTGAATACTGCAAATGAATGAGAGCATACAAATTCTTCACTATACCTTTATCAAATTCTTCTTCCTCAGCCTATAAATGATCAAATGATACTAGACTTTTGACGAATTATGTGGACTTTAGATATAATCTACGGTTAGCAACTATGGCATGCTAATTACCAATTGCTAACTATTGTTGTTTTACTTTAGTAGTGTTGATACTTTTAGACATTCACTTATATTTTGTTTGTATCGGATGATCGAATATGAAGAACTAAAATAAAAAAAAAGATAAAAAGTAAAATTATTTAGATTAAAAAATATATAACAATTTATTATTAAATTTTTTATTTTTATTATTTATTTTATTATAAAAATATAAATATTAGTAAAATATTATTAATTATTTAATATATATATATATATATATATATACATATAATTGATTATATTCAAAGCATAATATATTATACATTAATAATAATAAAATATTTACCATATAATTAATTACGTTGAAGATATAATAAATTAGGTTGTAAATATTCTATTTGTTATTTAGGACGTTATTATGTATTTAAATATGATGGATTATAAATTTTTTATTAATTTTTTTAATCCTTAATTTTCGTGCTTTCCTTTTGTTCTTTATCTTTGTGGTCTTGAAACAAAAAGTCGTGAATTGTGCTTTATCTTTTATATTTATGTTGTATTAGTAAATAAGGTATGATGGTTTTGTTCTTCTACCAAAAGATCTAATTTGTACCTTACTTTCAGGACTGGCTGACAAAATACAGAACACCAATGGATGAATTTGCTAATAAAGTTGAAGGTGACTTTTATGCTGTAGATTCAGGTTTTGGAAAACCCTACGCACTTCAGGGGTTCTCAACAAAAGAAAATGACGCGCAAGAAGAGCTATCCCTGCAAGCTTTAACGGAAATAGAGTATCGCCTTGCCTATTTTACCGAGAAGCTGGTGAACTTGCATATGCTTTATATTTATCTATTAAGCGAGGAAAGTGATCTTGAAGCAATGGTTTCAAAGAATAACTGCATCTTGGCACACTTATTTGAGAAGGCAATGACATTTGATCTATTGTCTGGCGTTTTGGATTCTGAGGCAAGAGAGCTGGACAGTTTCATGGACGCTCTCCAAGAAGAAATTGTTGATGCTCGTCATAAAATATTCTCATGCAGACATTTGACCGAGGTTTTCCTTATGATGGACAAAAAATTGCATGACTCAGAAGAGTCTGTGAAGCAGTTTCAACAGCAGTTAAAGGAGTTGAAAATGCAATCATCCCAGTTACAGAAAACCATGGAAGCTTATCGAAATGAGAATTGTAAGTTGGAATTTTGCTAAAATATATTTTTTTTTTCTAAGATGTCTGTACTGAGCATGCAGTTCTTTTCCAAGTTTGGGATGACTGTTTACCTTTCTTAGTCATCCATGTAAACAGGCGAAAAGGGGAAGACCTTGAATTTATCAGGAAACGGTCAACTTTCAGATGTGAAAGCAAAATCCAATGATCAGATGGTTGAACAACGAAGATATATTCTGAAAATGCTTGAGAAATCTCTTGCGAGGGAGCTAGATCTTGAAAGGAAGTTAGCAGAGTCAAAAAGCAATGAGGACCTAAAGTTGAAACTGCGTTACACAGAACAAGTGGCATTTTATATGGAAGAGGCGGCAGAAGTAGTTTGGGGAAGATTTCTAGAGGCAGACAATACCGCAGAGGTTTTAATGGGGATTTCTAAAGGTATAATGGGGCGCCTTCAAGTAACTGAGTTCAACCTCAGTAGTTCTATGCAACGAGAAAATGAGCTGAGATCAACAGTTCAAAATTTGATGGAGCAACTCAAGGCTAAAGATGCTGCTTTAGATAAGCTTGAGACATGTAATGTTGATAGTACTAAGGAAAAATCTGATGTGTTGCATTTGAGGGAAAAGGTGAAATTTCTTGAGAAAGAGAGAAAGGATTTTGAGCTTCGGATTAATAATGCAATTGCAGAGAACGAAGCATATCATGAACATCAAATTGAAATGGAAAATTTTGTTGAGTCTCTGAGAGAAAACATTGACATTACATTAAGTCGGGCTGAGAGTGCGGAAGCCAAGGTTACACAGCTAACTGAGACCAACTTGGAACTTACTGAAGAGATTAATTTTCTTAAAGGGACTGCAAGCACTGCAGAGAAAAAGGTTGGTTCACTTGAGAAACAACTAAGGGAATTAGATATCCAACTACAGAGTGCAAAGGCGTCTTCTGAAGCAAGTCAAGAACAGCAGAACATGTTATACACAGCTATATGGGATATGGAAATATTAATTGAAGAGCTGAAGTCAAAGGTTTCAAAAGCTGAAAGTAGTAATGAAAGTGCTGCTGAGAAATGCTTTGTGCTATCTCAAACAAACTTAGAACTTAAAGAAGAATTGGATCTCCTTAGGTCTAGAACAATAAGCTTGAAAACATCTTTGGATCAAGCTAGCAATACAAATTTTTCGAGGGCAAAAGAAATTGATACTAAGACCAAGCTTATCATGGATATGGTAATGCAATTAGCCGCTCAAAGGGAGAACATGAATAACCAGGTAATGACTCAAGAAATTTATAGTTTTGAACTCTAGTTTCAATGGTTTCTTTTAGAGAAAACTAGTATTTTGGTCCATTAAAGATATGTGTACTCAATTCGGTTCCCTAAAGTTTGGTTTCATCAAAGAAGTATTCAATGTCTTCATTTATCTAAGTTTGATCCTTCTGTGCTTATTTCATGAAACTTTAGTTCATCTCAACTGTTATTTCTAGGACCGGATGAGAAAATAAAATATTTAATGATTCAATATTTGGAAATGGTACCTGTAGAACACAATTGAGAAAAAATGTATATTTCAAGGATCAAAGAGTGTTTTGTTTCCACCCTATATAGTTTTCCTGGGACATTAAATGAAATATATCTATGCGGATAATCTTCAGTATGCCGAATCAGAATTTCAAATCCGGGTCTATAATGGTTCATGGTTGCTTATCCTGAAAGAAACAAGTGGAGTTAGTTGATTATGACTATGTTTGGCATCATTCAAGAATAAATCAGTAATTTTCCTTGGAGCAGAGTAAGACAACCAAAAAGTAACATGATAATTTTGAAGTTATGATTATTTTTATTGATTTAATTTTTTTTTTCAAATAAATTATTCAACTATTTCTGAGGTATCATACACTAACAGAGACATTGACTTTCTTGTCACTATGTTATTCTTGCAGTTACTTGCCTTAAAACAGGAAAATAAACAATTGGTACAAAAGTTAAAGAATACTAAAAACGATGGCTCTTTACATACATGCAACAATGGACTAAATAACAGAAACCAAGATCAAGCTTCCAACAATAACTCAAGCAATGATAGCTGTGCTAAATCGTCAGATGAAGAAGGAATAGATTACTTTAATGCGGCCTTTCAGGCAGGTACTTATTTGTCAGCCTAATATTTTTTACTTGTTGGTATGCTTCTTATGTAAAATTTAGGTGTTAAATTTAAAGTCTATTTAGAAAATTTTCTCCAAAACCACTTACAGAAAAAAAAAAAAAAGGAAAATAATAAATAAAATAAGTTTCTCCGTAAGCTCTGTTGTGCACTGCGTGTCGAATTTTGCCCAAGAACAGTGAAAGAAAAACGAAATTAGGAAAGCAAATCAAACCCATTGAAGACGATGAACAAAGAACAAACACAAACATAGAAATGAAAGAACCGTTTCTTGTATTAAGCAAGATATCGATTAAGTTGCTTCACTACATGTGTTCTCTTATCTTGCTCAACATTCCGTTATGTAGGAGCATAACATAAAACGAACACGATTTAGTTAGAATTATAATAGAGAAATAACTAACTCAAAAGAATGTATATATAAGACAACTGGTTGACTAGACAACATAACTCAGAGGTCATTAGACAATATGTTAGGCAGGGAAGTAATAAGAGGGGTTGCAAACTGTATTATAGGAAGAAATTTAAAAATAAAAGTAGTTAGTAGCTTAGGGGGGTTGAGACTTTCTGAGAAAGTCTATATATTCTTATCTTGAGGGTGTTGAGGTTAGGAAGGATATTGGTTTATTGTGACAGCGAATGCCCTGTGTAAAAGGAAGTAAATCCTGTGTTTCCTAGTGCGTGTGTTTTGCACGGATAATTGTTGAATAATACAGAAAAGATCTCTTTCGACATCATCTCTCTTGTTTTGTCAATTCTTTAGAAGGCATGTAACACAACCCTCCTGCTAGACGACATCTACAACCATTAGACGACTCTACTATTAGATGAGTCTACAACCATTAGACGTTATATCGTAAAAGCTCAAATTAGTTTGTAAGTTAGTTGAACTTGCCTCCTCTTCTCGTCTTGGTCAAAGTTCTGCATTTTCAATTGTTGATTGAGGCTGCAATTGAAGTCTAATTTCAACCCAAAATACAATTACAATAAGATTCCAAATGGAAAGGAATCAAAGAAATTAAATTCTACAAATTATGAGATCAAGAAATAGAAAAGAAAGTAAAGAATTGTTTACGTAAACAAGAATGTTGTCTCAAAGAGGAATGTTCTTTTTATCTATGTGATGGGAATACAGAAATAAATTGGTCATTGTTTAAACCCTCCAAAGCAACTTTAAGGTAAATAGTTTTAGGGTAAAACCACCATGTACATGTACTGGAAGAGTTCATGAATTCATACAAAAGAATTGTCTCTAGGTTTATATGGTTTTCATTAAAGTTTGTTTATGAACTTGGTGGAATAGAAAATTCAATGAAGCAAACATAAAACTCTGATCTTCCTGCCCATCTCGGTAGATAATGTCTCTCATTTACTGTTTCGTTCTATTTGAATAGTATGGGGTAAAGCCACCATAACTTGAAGAGTTCATGAATTCATTTATATAAACTATCGCTAGGGTTATATGGTTTTCACTAAAGCTTGTTTTTGAACGTGGAGGATTAGGCAATTCAATGAAGCAAACATAACACTCTGATATTTCTACGCATCTCTGTAGATTTTATCTCATTTACTGTTTCATTCTATTCCACACCTAGCATTACTGTTATTAAGAGAATATAATGTATGTAATAATAATAATCCTCATCTATTTCTTGTCATTCATCTTTCCTTTCCCTCTATAACATGATTCCGTTCTGCCTGAATACTACCGTGACAAGAGTCTACAGATCTCTGTTTTCCCTTTTCAAACCGTTTTCTGTCTGTCATGCTTTAGTCAGAATGTAAACATGAGAAAACTTACTTTAGAATTTGAAATTACATGTCTAGAGTATACAAAATCTTATCTATCCGATGATGCTTAAAATGGTAATTGACAAAGTTGACCAAATTGCCCAACATGTATCCATAACCAATTGGTTTCTACCATCATTTTACCGGATGGATTTTTACAGACTGCTTTAGAAACATTTCAATGTGAAGAAGTTCAGCTTGCATTGATAGAGTAAAAGGCTGATTTACAGGTCCAAACTTATTTTTCCTCAGATCCTAAAATCTTATTTGGTTTCAATTATTAGGTGGATGAAGTAAGGGCAAGCTCAAAAACTCGAGTCGCGTCATCTATTTCGGCAGATAAGCTTGCAAGTTGCAGAAAATTGACATTTCTTTCAGTAGCATTTTATGTCCCGCTGGTTTCTGTGTTAGCCCTCTGGTTGTTTGACAAAGGAAACTTGAGTTTGTGTAGTTGTGCTGCCCTCAAGTCCTAGAGCTTCTCTATATGTGATCGTAGTTGCTGTAAGCTAATATTACAACTGAATTGGAGGTTATTCTATCATGAGTGCTTAACAGATGTAGAGTTTGTGTTTGATAAAGGTGCAATGCAAATGGAAACGAAACATGTTGAGAGATCCCATAAAATGTAAAGAGTGAAAAACAGCAAGGGAAGTGGATAGGGTGTTTGGTTTTTAACAGTATAAAACCAAATTCTTGGACTGGATTTTGACAATGTTCTGTATGTACAACCCTGATTTGAGTTTGGCCATTTGCATGAATGCCTGTACAACCTCCACAAAATGTGTCTATATGTGCATGAAGATTTTCATTGGCTTATAAAATATAATTCAAGTTGTTGGTTTTCTTTGTCAAGTACAATTATCATTGATTCTCTCTCTTTTGTCCGGCCTAAACTCTGTTACTTTTTGTCAGGGTTTCTGTACTCCACCTTACCTGTGCACTTTTTCCAAATTATAAAATGTCTAAACTACTGAGTACTGGGAAACACAGAACAAACCTATTCTAAATAAAAGTTTTCAAACTACACCATTATCATTTTATTTTTCCAAATGTATATTTTTTTAAGGTCTTTCAAGCTTATTTCTGCGAGAGAAACTGTTTCTGTTTCGTAATTTACTTTTTAAATTATTTAAAAATATTACTTTATAATATAATATAATAATAAATTATTATCAATAATTTAAAAGATTAAATAAATAATAAAATTATTAAAAATATAATATTATATTAAAATTAGTATATTATTGGATTTACGATTTGTAATCTATACTATTACTAGATTTATTAATAAATTAAAAATAAATATTCTGAATTTGTAATTGTTATGAAGTTATATCCATACAAATTTAAAGTATTAAATGAAGAATTCTATGGTTATGTTTTGAAATTTTGTTCATGTAATATTAGTTGCAACTAATGATTAAAATCAATAAATATATAATATAAAACATAATAAAAGAGAAAAAATTCAATTTTTGTCCCTGTGATACTTTAGGGGAAAATATGCACAATATCTCTTTCTTTTCACCAAAATTGAATCATAAGTGTGGATGAGGTTGAAGTTAACAACTCACAATTAACGTTCAAGAAAGAATAATAGTATGCATGGGTTGAAAAAAAAAAAAGCATTGGTATAAGATGATTACAAAAACATCCAATGTTCTTGTGTGTTATTTTTAAAGATAAATATTTTTTAAAACTTATTTTGAACTTACCTTCTTGTTAACATATTTTTGTTAATGATAGCAAATACACTAGTCGCAAATATAGCAAATAATAAATATAATTATAACGAAATTAGACTACAAATAATTTCAAACTCTTGATTTTTATGCTAGTAAATAAAATCAAAACAATGAAAATTTATTTTTGTATTTTTAGTGAGCACCTAGAATGTGGAAAAATAATGGAAAGGAGATGAAATACATTTTCTAGGATTACTTTCATGCATAAAGTCAATTACTTTCTTTTCTAACAAATGTCAATGTCAATCCACAATAATACTGAACCTTAATTCCTTTACAGACGAGCCTATGATTGTCTATTAACCGTTAATTCATTGATCAATTATATAAATAAATCTTGCTTTTGGCACAAGGGTTTTATTTAAGACAATAAACGAATCTTGCTCTATTCCTAGACACAAGCTTTCATATGATATTTTCATTCAATTCCAGATTACAAAAGATATTTTTCAATACTCTTAAGAATCAATGATTAAGTCACAAACCAACGCGACAACCTTAAGCACAGAAACAAAATATTAACATATTGAAAGAAAAACATTTATGATAAGACATAAATAGGACCAATATTGATTACATGAGAACTGAAATGGTTACATTTGATCCTAACAAAATAAAATGATGAACAATGGAGGAAGATGAATATACAAATAGGAGAAAAGAAAAATTGTCCAAATCCTAACCGTCATCCCAAGGCTACACTTTTATGACTCATGCGAAGCCTGACTCCTAGATGGAGTGGAGAATCTAGAGTCTCCAGAGTGTCTAACCCTAATATAGATAATCCTTTAAATAGATTCTATTTTATGATGCCCGAACCCAGCTCAGCTAAAGTGATGTCGGGCACAACTGGATTATGTTATTGTCTAAGGTTTTGTAGCCCAACATGCATAGGTCCCATGTTTCCTGCGTCAAGCGCATTCCATTGTTTTGCCTTAGGGTTTGATTTGTGTTGGGCTCAGGTTTCCTAAGTCGAACCCATCTTCTTCTTTTCTCAATTCAATGTTTTTTTATTCAAAATAATAGGGATTTAGAATAAATCCAATTCTCACACTCCAATAATCAATTATCAACAAAAACTAACTAAAATTGAGAATTAAACATATTTTAAGCTCGCAAATATTGATTTTGTTATAAAAGATAATCCAAAAAGATCATATAAATAAACTCTATCACTTATTCATCTAAAAGGTTAAGATAGAAGTAGATTATGCAACTCATCTGAATTACTTGATCAATTATTCTCAAGTGATCAGATCATGGTTTTTGCATTTGGTCAAACATAACAATGACAAATTTAAAAAATAGTTAGAAGAAGTTCTAATTAAAAACATTTTTAGTTCGTACACTCATAATAAATCTCCTTCTCGGGTTAGTGAAAATGATAATAGCATGCAAATTAAAGGATAAAAAAGGATAGAAAATACACACAACAATTTATATTGGTTTGTTTGTTGTGACAAACTACATCCAGTTCTTGACGAACAAGTAAACTTCAACTAGACAAACTACTATTGTGATGTACTATAGAGTATTCTCTGGGCTCATACTTAGTAATGGATAATCCCTTGAGTATTCTTTCCTTAAGACACTCTTGGCTTAATGAGTATTTTTTACTCCAGCTACTCTTAGTTGATCTCAGCAAGGAGTATTCTTTTTCAAGCCACTTTTACCTCGACCTAGTAATATCTACTAACTTTATTTACCAAGCCAATTCTAACTCAATAAGTATTATTTGGGCACCTAGCTACTCCTGACTACTCCTGTGAGTATAATTTGCCAAACAATCACTCTTGGCTAAGGTTTGAGGGTTGGGTGTTTCAAGGATCAACTGATCATTGGGTCTAATAATTAGGGAGGATTGTGTTTGACAACAAGTACAATGTTTAACCTTTTGTTCCTAGTTCTAATCACGCGTTTTCTCATTAGGGAGGGGTTATGTTTTTCGACGAATACAAAGGTAACCTCACTCTCTTAGGTAGCAAGATAAACACTCTCAATATTTTCCTTGATATTCTTTTGAATCCATGTATTTTGGGAATGTTCTTGCTCTATGCTTTGAGATCCTTTTTTGAAGTTTTTAGGGTTGTTATCTATCTAAACAACATTTTGGCATGGTGCAAAACTACACACCGTAGATTGACAATAACCGAGCCAAAATTTGAAAATAGTTGTTAGGAGAGTTGATGGTTATTGTAGCTTTAGCTCATGCCCTAAGAGATATTTGAATGTTGTTGTTTGACATATATCTTCTTGGGATAAAAGCAGAAGACAGTCTTTGTGATATGCACTCAGACTTCATGAGTAATCTTTGATATTGTGTCAACTTAGATTTTTGTTGAACTTATCATAGGATTTGGATTCGTCCAGTTCTGATTCTGAAGAAGAGGAAAACATAGGTCTCATGACTGATGTGGCAGATAACTCTATGTCAGAGGACTCAGATAATGAGGTAGATTTTACTGATATTGATAGTTTAAGTTTAGCTTATCAAGAAGCAATATCTAATAATGGTATGATTGCATCTGCATATAAAACCATGAAAAGAAAATATAAAAATGCTTGCAAAGAAATTGAATTAATGCAACAAGAGAAAGCTAGTCTAAATGATATTTCTCTCAAAAACACAGAGCTTCTCCAAGAAAA
>Ga0209700_101043_pt1 | contig 55964 bp, 35 predicted proteins | sample SiratroredBW_FD_187528 | JGI IMG/M metagenome (GOLD analysis project Ga0209700, IMG submission 187528) | Root nodule microbial communities of legume samples collected from California, USA - Siratro red BW (SPAdes) (version 2) | ecosystem: Host-associated > Plants > Roots > Nodule | place: USA...
GCTGATATTAAAATAGATGAATTAAAAAAGAAACTAGATGAATTAAGTAAGAATTCCATTAATACCCTAGAACTTAATAAAATGAGAGCTTATCCAAAACTTAGAAATTATTATAATAGACCAACTTCCGCGGATGTACAGTTCGAAGAAAGGGGAGAATTAGTACAAAACTCTTTTTCAGGAAACGATATAACAGAATGGAATTTAGATGGATTAAGTGAACAAGCCATACTAGATTTAACATGTCAAATGACAATGGCAGCTACTGCCCATAAAACAAAAGGATGTAGCGACAAGGCTGCCGCTATAGCCATAGTACAAGGATTCACTGGTCAGTTAAAAGGCTGGTGGGATAATTTATGCACAGAACATGATAAATTAGCAATAATTAATAGTGTTAAACCAGAAACAAATCAAGAAGATGCAGTATCAACATTAATTTACTCCATAATACAAAACTTTATAGGAGATCCCAATATATTTAAAGAAAGATCAACAAATCAATTAGCAAACCTATACTGTCCAACCATGTCAGATTATAGATGGTATAAAGATACATTTTTATCAAAATTTTTATCTCCGCTGCATATTGCATAACTTTACCCTCATATTGCATATCGATCCTCCAAGTTTGGTATCAGAGCCAGAAGGCTCTGAATCTGCAAAGCATGTATTATTAATGCTTGCATAATTATTTTCATTATTACTTTTTCATTATCAAATTTTATATTTGGTTTTTCTGTGGGGTATAGAAGTATGAACCCAGATAATGAAATTTTCCTTCTCAATAATCCCGTACAGCCCCGCATATTTGGATTAACAAGTAAACTTGTCCTTTATTATCATAACCCTATCACAGGACAGTTAGCAACCTTAAGACTTAAAAGAAGACATCCTTATCCCATCAAAAATACTTTTATCCTCTTTAACAAATATAGAAGCAAATTAGAAAAAAACTATACTTCTATAGAAAGAATAACCAACCCAGAAAGAAATTATAGAATGAAAGAATATTACAAACTAGTTATCAGGCTATTAAAGAAAAACTTAAGAAGTATAAAAAACTGTATTGCTTAATTATGAACCATAATAGATATCTAGACCCACATGGGAACCTTAGAATCGCTTACACAGGGATAATACATAATCATAGAGTGATTTTAGTCCTCAGACCATTAATGAATCCACATCCGATAACTCATATAGCCAAGATTATCAAAAGAAAGCAAATTCAACTAGAAAAGTATAAACGTCATTCATAAGATAGGGTGACTAGACCCAAACTTTATCAAACTATGATAAAAAATTATCAAAATAGTATAAATCTTCTTAAAGAAGAGATAAAAGAGATAAGTAACTGTGTTGCTTAGAAGATTAAGTGACTAAGTTGCTAAAGTTGTAATTATTATTTGTTAAACTTTAAGTCTTAAGATTGTATCATCTAAGGGAAAGAGAATCTTTGTTGTTCTTAGTTCTTTAAATGGTTTCTAGGGTAGCGCTGAGAGACGTTTATACGTTGGTCAGCTGTGGTCCCGGCAGTAAAGCCTGAGTGAGAGGTAGTAAGACCGTTGGTCAACAGTGGTCCCGTAGCATGGAAACCAGGGAAAGAATAAGAATGCCAAATTTTCTTAGAACCTTTAGTGATATAGGATTAAGAAACAAAGATAAATAAATAATGATTAGAACTTCGAACAAGAAGCTTCTTCTTCTTCAAACACAGAACATAATAGAGAAAAAGAATTACAAATTGCAAAAATAGAAAACTCTTTACATAATTGGTCAATACCTATAGTTAGGAAATGTGAAGTTTATAAACAACATAAATTTTGGTCTTCAAATCAAGATCAAATACACATAGTAGAATATAGTTATCTAGGAACAAAAACCAATAAAACCATTAACCTATTAGAACAATCTCTATTAGATCAACATATTAAAGATGGTTATAACTTTATCCATTTAGGATTAATACAAGTTGCAGCAAAACCAAATTACGGATTAGGCATAAACAGTCCCATATTAATCATGTTGAGAGATATAAGACTTAAAAAGTTTAATGATTCCATAATAGCCATATTAGAAAGTAACCTTCATGATGGTCCAGCATTTTTTAACTGTTATCCCAATTTCTCTATGAACTTAAAGAATGATAAAACAAGTAACTCCATAAAATTATATGTTCAAACTCCAGAAGACATAGTAGATGAATTATCAGGTCCCATCCAGATTATTTATAGGATTTATTATAAGGTTACCAAAATAGATTATAATTATAAAGCATTGAGATCTTCACCTAGAGATGAAACCATATTAGTAGAAGCAAATCTTAGAAAATCATCAGTACAAACTCCAAAAAGATTAAGTCATGAAGAGGTAGTAAGAAGAATTCCAGAAGAATGGATATTAGAGGATATTATAAAAGAACCAAAAATATACAATAGTCAAATAAGAGAAATAGTTCAAGATGGTACAAATATAAGACTAAGAATGAACAGGTCATCATCCTTAAAGATAAGAGAACCTCAAATACTACGTAAAAGTGAACTTTCCAGAAGATCAGTAGATAATTCCACCATAAATTTAGATTTAAGAGGATTAGATAATATTACTCCCATAGTCACAAAACCATTATATACATAATCTAAAAAATCTGACTCACCTCAATATTCTCCTACCACGTCACAAATATTAGGTACATTAAATAGAGAAGAACCCTTTGAAATAGATAAAAATTGGATAAGAGAAGATTTTGGAGCAGAATATAATAAAGATAAAAGAGATTGGTATTTTAAGACTTACTCTAAAAAAGAAACAGAAGACTTTAGAACAGAATTTTATAATTACATGAATGAAAATGAGATAAATTTATATTTCTTTGATTGGTTTAAAATTTATAGTCAAGAACATAATTTAGAATATCTATTTAATAATAAAGAAATATATCCATTAGAAAAGATAACTAATACATGGAAAACTATTAATAATGAAATCATAGAATCTGAATATCCTCCATTACAAGCAATAAAACTACAACCTTCAACAGATTTAGAAATAGAAGCTAGCACATATAATAGACAATATAATAAAACACCACAAGACAGTAAACCAAGTAGAAAACCCAAATATAAAAAACTAAAGAAAAAAGACAATGTTTGTTGGAAATGTGGTAGACCAGGTCATTATGCAAATAGTTGTAAAGTAACCAAGAAAATAAATCAAATAGAAGATGAAGAATTAAAGAAAAAATTATTAAATATTCTCATAAATTCAGAATCTGAAGAAGTTGATAATACTTCAGAAGAAGAAGAAAGTGAATTAGAAGTAGAACAAATAGAATCAGATAATAGTATTGAGTATTCAAAAGAAAGTGAAGAATATTATTGCCTAGGTCCAGGATTATGTAATTGTGAAAACTGTATTAATGATAAAAATATAAATATGTTAAACAAAGACCAAACAAATACAGTAATATCTATCATAGATAAATTAGAAGACTCACCATTAGATGAATTTTTATCACAATTAAATAATTTAATCATAAAAAGTGAAGAAGTAAAGCAGATAGAACCCATTAATATGAAAGATATTTATAAGAGGTTTAAAGTCCCTAATCAAAATATAACTATAAAAGATTTACAAGAAGAAATAAAAAATCTCAAACAAGAAATACAAATACTAAAAAAAATGATATTTCATTAGAATATAAACTATTAGAATTAGAAGGAAAAGATATAATAACAAACCAACACAAAATAGAGTTAGAACCCTCTAATAATGAGGCAGAAACCTCAAATAACAATTATATAAATTTATTAAGTTTGATTATTACTCATAAATGGCATATTGAGGTAAAATTAGTAATAAAAGGAGAAATATTTACTACTATAGCATTAATAGACTCAGGAGCAGATGTAAATTGTATACAAGAAGGCTTAATACCAACACAATATTATGAGAAAACATTAGAGAAAGTAACCAGTGCAAATGGTTCTAAAATAAATATCCAATATAAGCTTTCTAATGCAAAAATTTGTAAAGGTAAAATATGTTATAATACCTCCTTTGTATTAATAAAAAACATGAATATTTGTATGATATTAGGAACCCCATTTTTAACATTATTATATCCTTTCTAGGTTACTGAAAAAGGATTAATAACGAATACCATGGACAAAGAAATATGTTTTGAATTCATAAAACCTCCTATAGCCAGAGAGTTAAATTTATTAAAAGAATCTTCAATATCACACACATAGAGAAAAAAAGAAAAAACAAATACCTACTAAAGTCAGACCCTTCAGCCTTCCTAATAGTTGAAGCCAATGCATCAGAATTAGGATATGGAGGGATTTTAAAACAAAAGATTTCTCATGATTCAAAAGAACAAATTGTCAGATATCATTATGGAATCTGGCATGCATTACAACAAAAATATTCTACCATTAAAAAAGAAATTCTTTCAATAGTTTTATGTTTACAAAAATTTCAAGATGATTTATTCAATAAAAAGTTTTTAATTAGAACTGATTGCAAAGCTGCACTAAGTGTTTTAACAAAAGATGTTCAAAACTTGGTTTCAAAGCATATTTTTGCCAGATGGCAAGCTTTATTATCTTGTTTCGATTTTGAAATCGAACATATTAAAGGAGAGAGAAACTGTCTTCCAGATTTTCTAACCAGAGAATTTCTACAGGCCTCAGAATGAGTGGAAAGCCTGCGTCCAAAGAACAATATGGCCCCCCACTGGGGTCACAAAAATCAAATAATACTCTTTTAGAAAATAAAGCCTCTTCGTCAATTTCTCTTAGACCACAAATACCCTCATAAAACTCTGATATTACTCTAGCCAACATTTTAAAGTCACCGACACCTGCACACACTAATAGATATACTCCTTTACAATATACCAATATCTTAGTTAGACCTAAAGATTTTACCACAACCTCTTCCAAATTATTAAACCTTCCACCTCCTCAAAATCTTTCTACAAAAACCCTAAAATCTCAAAGCTCTATGGAAGAATACCTAGACAAACCTGAAACCTTACCAGTAATAATTTTAGAAAAAGAATGGATAAAAGAAAGTCCTCACCAAACCGCAAAAGAATTATTCCCTACTACTTTCCATTACCTACCAATAGACCTCACCAAAACCAGAACTTTTTACGAATTCATCCTAGTAGACACAGACTCTGCAAAAATATCTCATAATCAAGACAAAGAAGGAAACATAATTTACTCAAAAATAAAAATCCTCCATATCATAACCCCACAAGAGTGGAAACAACCACCTCATGAAACCAAGTCATTCTCCAGATATTTCACCCCTCAAAACTATTCTTATTATGATTATATTGAAGCATGGACAAATGTCTTATACCTATACCCAAAAAGACACTCCTGGTTCATATGGTTTAAAAAAGGAATATCATTAAAATTTCCTAAATGGTTTAAAGATTTCGGTCCATTACCCACAATATTCCCGAAAAAATTACAGAAGTATATACATATTTCCGAGAAAAATCCACATTCGTATCAGGATATAGGCTAATCTCTTTTGTAGCCTCGCAAGCTATTACTTGGATATTATCTTGGAATTATCTTATTATTACTCCATACGAAGGAACAAATTTAAAAATGTTATCCAGACAGATCTGAATAAAATGATAGAAAAAATTCAATATTGATGTTGTTTGCATAAGAAAAATTCAAGAATGGTTAACTCATGACCCAAGTTCAAAGCAAGAAGTTTCATCTCTCAACAAAGAATCATTGTTCTTATCCCATAAACAAAAGATAATGGCGGCTCTAGCCTCAGCATCATCAAAAGAAGAGTTTGAGAAGACTCTGGAAAAAGCTACTTCATTACACGGTTCAGCAAAAGATAACTCTGAAGAAGGGTCCTCTCAATCAAATCCGTATCTACAAAATGAAGATATGTACTATGACTAATAAAGCAAAAACAGTAGAAGCACTCAAGAAGGCATCCAAGAACAGTAGAAGCACTCAAAAAGGCATCCAAGAACAGTTCAAAATAGTGAAAGCACTCATGAAGAATCTTAGAATAGTGTTCCCACTAATAAAAGTTAGGCACCAAAGTCAAAAGCTGTATAGTAAAGTAATAATGTAGCACTATTTGTATTTTGTCTTATAGTAGCTAGAATTGTCTATATAAAGAAGCCTCCTAGATGAAGGAAGGCAGGAGTTCTAAGAGTGTAATCTCTTCTAAATAAAACTTTGTAGATGTTTTCAATCCATGCTTGTACCTCTGTAAGTTTTTACTGCTTTTCATTTCTATTCTCAAAATTTTTATCTCCGCTGCATATTGCATAACTTTACCCTCATACTGCATATCGATCATGAATATATATATATATATATATATATATATATATAATTAAAAATATATAGATTAAAAATATACTTTTGAAATTTCTTATTATTATAGTATTATACGATAGGATGAATGGATAAGGGTCACGGTGAGAGATAGAATGCAAAGTGTGGAGAGTGCGGTGGACCAAAAAGGGAAGAAAAAGAGATGATATAATCCAGAATAAGCAACTTGCATTCTTTTATTAAGATATTGTTCTTTTAGTTAGTTAAACATTCATTACGGATGTGATGTGGTGGGATTTTTACTTATATATATATATGTACATACTTCATATTTTCATAATGAAAAGGTCTTTTTGGAAGCTCGGTATTTTATTTAAAACATGCAAAACTTTTTTAGTATTAAGGTTAATCTTCTAGGTTTCATAGGCGTAGCAGAAAGAGGAAAGAGGAAGATACGAGAGAGAGAGAAAAGGAAAATAGAAAAAAATTGTATTTTATGTATTCAATTTTCTTGACACTTCCTCTTATATTTATGGATGAAAGACAATGAATTATGGGCTTGTAGATACAACTTGAAAAGGTTGCAAAAGCAAGCAATTTACTGAGAACGTTAGTAATAAGAGCAATACTCCTATATTTTGCTTCACGGGGCATATTCATCAATGATCATATGTGAATTTTCTATCTTTGTATTTGTCTAACATTTCTTATTTTGATAAAAAAATTTCTACGATTTGTAAGATTGAATTGTGTTATTATCTTGCATTTTTTATGTGAAAATCTTATGATCGAATTTGATTCAATCTGAAGCTATTGTTTGAGAGAAGGTTGAGGATGGGATGATAAAAACCATAGCATTCAAAGTTGTATGGCTCTAATAGGACAAAATAATGCAGCCCAAAACAAGAAAGCAAAAGAGAGTCTTGAGAGAGAAGAAAAAATAAAAGCAGAAATACGTATTTCTAGAAAATTATTGTAACAATAGGTGAAGAAGTCATTGAAGACTCTTAATACTGTCTTAAAGTTAAAAAAGAAAGAGAGGGAAAAACAAGAAAGAGATAAAATGAAAAGAGAGACATAAATACTAAAAAATTGATTACAACAAAAAGACAATACAATGTTTATATAATATAGTGCCCATATTGAGGACATACAATTAACCATTTTACGTAAAAGTTTTGTCTCTTTTTCGTCTAATAAACCGTTTAGTAATAATATTCAATTATTCGATAAATATTATCTAAAATAAAAAAATCAATATATATTTATTGTTCTTATCAAGTAATTACTCTGAGTTAATTAATTTTATTTATTTTATTATGTTAATTATTGTTCTAGCTAGTTTATATGTAGATAAGTCTATTTAATTAGAGGATGTTTGGATTAATGTGCTGTGTAATTCTTTTTAAGAGTTAATTATTTATTTACATTTCTATTTTTTAGTGTTTTAATATTTAATATTCAACATTACTTATTGAGAATTTGATGTAGATGGGTTTTTCAGCACAGCTTGCAAGCACATATTGCCATAATAAATACTATTCTGCCAACCAATGCATTAAAAACCTACCCATTACCATTATCTTAATAAATTAATATTTTATTAATTTAATTGTATTTTCATTAATTTATCTGGCAATCTAAATGAAGCTTTAAGTCAAGCGATTTCACTAAAAAATGCAATAAACTACAAATTAGAGCCACCTCGCTGATTAATACGATTATTTGTATTTAATCAAAATAAACTAATGGTGTAGTAGAGTTTATTCAGCTAGAATATATTATTCCATACTATTAAAATCAAATCTTAGTATTTTATTTATAAGTAATTATTAGTTTACTAGTGGTATCTTTTCTAAGGGGCCAGAGGGGAGGACAGAAATTACAACCGAGGTGGATGTTGATTCTGGAATAGTTTCAAAAGCTGTGATATTATTTGACTACTTTTGACTACCTTTTATTCTGATCTTAGGTTCTTGTTTTATTGGGTATAGACTTTGTAAGGACGGATAATATTCATATTGGTATTCTAAGTATTTATCTTTTATAAGGGATCTAGGTTTAGGTTTGTTATTTGTTTATCTTGTATAAGGGTTAGGAATACCTGTAAAATGTTTCTATTAATTTAATTTTTAGCTATTAAAAAAAACTTTATATATTTTAATAATAGTATTCTATGTATGAAGAATGTTAAAAAAAATACTTTCTTTGATATAATTTAATAAAAATTATTTATATTTTAATCAAATATAAATTAGAAAAAAGTTATTAAATAAAAATTAAACTTAGTATCTATTTTTTAATAAAATTTAATTAATAACTAAAAATAATAACGAAAAAGTTATTAGACAGTTTTCATCTAGTATTTTTTTATTATAAAAATGATCTACCAATAATATAATTTTAGTTTTACTATTCTATTAAATCACTCAACAAGATAAGAATTAAAAAAAAATGTGATAAAGCATAAGAGATCACATTGATTAAATATAAATTCAATTAAAAAAATTATGTGGTAAAACGTAACATTGGAGATCACATTGATTACACGTAAAATTAATTAATTATATATAATCTATTATATCGATTTTATTAAATTAATTTCTTTTTTAATACCATATCACTGTTATTCATAGATTCAAGTTTATCATCTTACTTCTTATATTGATTTTCCTTGACTCTTATGTTAGATGCCTTCATAGTGAAAGCAAAAGTGACACTAATTTATATATATATATATATATATATATATATATATATATATATATATATATATATATATATATATATTGTAAAATGATAGAAAAATCAATATTATTATAGCATGAACACTAAGTAAAGAGATCATTACAAATACATAGTTTAAAATACCATGACATTACATTAAAACGCAACTTTACTCAATTGAAACAAAGATATTATAGGAAAAATCTGAGTAAAGAAACAGTGGTGAGATTAAACATAAATAAGATATAAGCAAAATCTACACAAGAAAATTATACTACCTTTCTCATAGTTAACACGAGACTGACTCACATGAATACCTAAGGTTTCTTTATTAACATGAGACTGAGTTACTTAAATACCTAAGAGATATGACATAACTAGCATGCAACGTACAATCTGTAATGACGGAGGATAGTGAATAATTGGAGTTCATCATTTACGTTTCTCAATGCATTTAGTGACACTCCAAACAAAAAGACGCAGACAAAGGACAAGTGTGACGAGTCCTAGGAGTGCAAACCAAATGTAAATGACTTTGTTAAACATGGTTTGGGTTGTATACCAAACGGGATAAGGTGTGACCATATCTGCACCAATCATGTAGGTCAAAGTGAGGCTGGTCATGGTGAGGCACATGCCTATTGACAAAAGCCACGTGAAAAACCTGTGATTCAGAGGGAAGCCACTCACAAGCAAGAGGCACACAGCTAAGGATGAAACGAAACATATAGTGTTCCATAGAAGGAATCTCACATAAGCATCTGGGTTAACTACAGCGAGGATAGATTCACCAGGGCATGGATTATGATATTCATTATTTTGTTCACATTTCACTAGTCCAGTTTCTGTGGCTGGTCTAACACCACCTGGTGGATTCATAGCAGTTTGAAAGGTCATGGTTGTCACTATGGTAGCACCCAAACTCAGATTCCCCCTCATGTCCTTCAGCCATTCATCCTTGTTCTTGTTTGCCAGCCAATTCCCCATGCTTTCTATACCCTTTTTCCACCACTTCTTCTCTTCTTTCAACTCACTTTTATCCTCCATTCTAACTGATATATCTGCCATAATGAGCTTCATGGAAATTAGCAAGTACTTGCACATGTTAGATCATTTTCTGCACTCATTGTAATGACTGCATGTACCTAGCTAGGGTTCATTGGTTTAAAATAATTTAATTGTTATGTTGTGCAATCTAATTTAATTACTTGAATATCTCAGAATCATTTCAATGTTTCTCAGGTTTAATTATTCAGTTGATTGCTTTTATATGACATGGATTAAAAGAAATTAAAAGCATTATGTGTAGTTCTTTTAAAGCTAAAGGGTAGTTTAAAAGTGTCTTTTGCTTCTTAAAATCATTATATAATTAACTAACTTATTAAAATTACCACAAAAGGAAAAAAAATATGTGATTATATATCGATATTATACTTTTTAGTTATCTTTCTTTAAAGCCTGTGGTAACTTTGGGATTGTACTACTAATCCAATAATTCAATTGGATTTAACTATGGTACATGGTACATGATACATGAACATTGAGATAATTGTTTTTTTTATACCTGATAAAAGTAAGATCCCAGAATTAGTTCCACTTCTAAGACAGAATGATTCCTTCTCCTCCTCTTCCTTTGTTTTTTTTTTTTTTTTTTTTTTTTTTTTTTTTTTTTTTATTTTTTTTTTTATTCTTTTTTTTTTTTTTTTTTTTTTTTTTTTTTCATATTTATATATTTACAATAGTATTTGACAACCTCTTATGCTAATTTTATAAGTCCCTCTTGCTTAAAAAATTATTCATAACAAGTAAATGCACACAAAAAAAAACATATTAGGAGATGGCATACCTTCTCTTGCCTGGTATGAAAGCTGAAGATACTATTAGTTTGTTGCCTTTTGCAACGAAGCTGGCTTAAGTGAATGCTGGTTTTGAAGCCAGAAAAGGAATACATATATACTGCCAAAGCTTGTTCATAAGCTAAGAAATAAGGGTATGGTCGGAATTTGCACTCTAAAATCAGTTTAGTGGATGTGTGAATCACTTAATTGAAAAGTGACTTTAAAATGCAAGTTGTTGCATTTTTGTCTTCATCTAAATAATTGCTTTATTGTGTTACTTTGACACTTCCACTTTTTTTCTTACATTTGAATTCCAATTTGTGAAATGAATGTAGATAAAATTGGTGGTGTCAAAAAATACATTTCCTTTTTGAAAATTTTGTGAAGTTCCTTACCAAGAAAAGACAGAAAAAATGGTTGGTAGAGACACATTTAGATAAATTTGTGTGAACTAAACATATTATTAACTAGCAAAAACAGAGACTGTAGACATTATTAGTATGCATGGGACAACTTCGTAGATTCCAAAGCAAGTAATAATTGTGCACCAAGCATGCCAGCAAGCACAAAACAAAAGCCATAATTATTTGAGTGATGATTCTTTGAGAACCACTTAACCGATTATATTATTTTTATATATATAATAATTCAATTTATAATTTAATTAAATAATTTAATTTAATATTTTATTATTATTTACAGTTATTAAATGAATGTAAGTAAAGAAGTGTAATCTAAAAGTAACTTTAGTCTATTATTTAATAGTGGATTTTGCTTTTGAATAAAGTTGCCATACACCCGGTGTTATTTCCACCAAAAGTTAATTTTGTTTTACAAGTAATTAGTACTCTTATTATATAAAGTTGTTAGGATAAAACTTCTCTACAAAAATTTAAAAAATAAAAAATAACATTAGCTTATATGAAATAAAAATAAATAAATTTTATAAAATTTTATAAAAAATAAATTTTGCATGTTATAGCTCATGAATAATTTAAGGAAAATTTTCTAAATTTTTACATAAATTAAATTTAATATGAAAAACCTTTTATATACTATTTTCACTATTTTAAAAGTTTTTTTTAAAAATACTTTTCAAGAGGTCTTATATTATCAATAATACTATAAAGTTATTTAATAGGAATTAGTTTTTATTTTACAAGTTCTTAATAATATCATAGTAATTTCGAAGCACGTAGTTAGCATATGTATTAGAAATAAATGAAATAATTAATATATGATCGTTTTAGCTTGTGTAATTTGTCTCATATCATGTTGGGATTCTAAACTATCTCAAAATAGAAATATAGTTCTTTGTATATTTTATCATCAATTAAAATTTAGAGCTTAAATAATAAACCTTAAACTTTAAATTCATAAAAAAAAGATCGAAACATCTTTTTCAATTCAAAATTTTAAAGATAATAAATTTGTAGATTTTTCTGCTATTGATCTTACTTATTTATATTCAATATGTTTTCATTTACTCCAAAACCATCAATAATAATTGTTTCTCTACTATTTTCTTATTATCTTTACTTTAAACATTTTAATACTACACCACAACCCAAGTTCCATAGTTATCCATGTGGAGCTTGGACGACCTTTTAAGTTTTGTATTCATTTTTTTTTCACATGATTATTTTGAAATTTTAGATGTTTATTTAAGAAATTTCGTTAATAAATATAAAATTTTGAGAAAATTAAAAAGGCAATTGAAGAAGATTGTTTTTCTAATTGAAACAAATATAAAATGTAATTAAATATAGATAATAATGATGTCAACTGAAGATGAAAAATAAAATTGTGAGAGTTTGTAAACAAGTTGGTCTTCTTATTTTTTGTTCGGTCCTTCATTATCGTTCCAGGGTGGTTGGTCTTTAATTGTGTATACAAAATTAGACATGTATATTAATATTATCTTCATCTTCACCATTTTCGCTTTAATCTTCTTACCTTTGTGAAGAATATATGTGGATTGATAATAATTTATGAATAATATTAGATTGTATTTGAGAGTGGTATTATTATAGAAATGATAAATATATTGGATTGGTGGGAAAATAAATAAATAAATAAGATGAAAAAATATTGTAAGTGTAAGAAATTTGTTAAATTTAAGATTGAGCACATATCTTATAACGATGATTTATATATCTGAATTTATTGAATATTTAAAAAAATATAATATATTGATTAAAGAGGTTGTGATGTATGTTTTAAAAAAAAATCAATATATTGATTAAAGAGGTTGTGACGGATATGAAGACTTGTATGAAAATATTATTATTAAAAAAAAACAAAATTTTGATTAAAGAAAATGTGTCGTATTCTTAAAAAAAAACAAAAATTTATTTAAGTATGAAGAAGAAAAGTTATTAAATGTATGGTTTGACATTGGTAATTGTTGATGTGATATATAATAATAAAATTCAGTCAAACATTTTTCAATTTTTCATTATCTCAGTCCCCACATTTTGAGTTCTCACTTTTACACCTATGCCCTACCACCCACCTTATATACATTTTCTCCTCCACAAACTTCACATGTTCTTCCGTTATCATGGAGTTTTTTTTTTCGACTTTCCAACATTTCACATCACACTTGTTCCAATATTAATGGTTCAAATTGATTTTTTTATTAAAAAATCTGAAATAAAAAGATGGTGAGATTGGACGTGTTGTGAAAGAATATTTATCATTTTGTCACCATCTATATCATTATATAAAAGATATACTATTCAGTAATTTTTTGTGTCACCTTTTAATTCGATAATTTTACTTTTTAAGAAATATTTATAGTATTATATAAATATTTACTAATTTCTTTAGTACTATTCTTAATTCAACTATTTTTTCCTTTAATAAAAAATAAACTATTTATTTTCTGAACAAGCCAACAACAAATAAAATAGAAAGAACACTTTCAGAGATATTCTAACTCATATACAACAATTATTTATTACACCTTTTCCAGGTTCAAATACATAGGAAGAGACTTAGACAAGACTAATCTTCTTTCTGCTAACATACTAACACACCAAGGTACATATATCTTAGATTTGATGTCAGTGCTTAGGTCTGGAATTCTGTTTGAGAATCCAAATAAGCAGGCGCAAGCAAAGAACAAAAGCGACGACTACTAGCAGTGCTATCCAAACAATAATAACTTTTCCAAACATGGAGGTGGATTTTTCCCAAACAGGATCAGGGGTCACCATTTCAGCACCATACATGTAGGTAAGAGCAAGACTAGAGATGGTGATGCACATGCCTATTGACAAAAGCCACGTGAAAAATCTGTGGTTTAGAGGGAATCCACTCACAAGCAAGAGACAAACAGCTGAAGATGATATGAAACATGTAGTGTTCCAAATAAGGAACTGAATATAATCTTCCTTTAATGTATAAGCTAGCACAGATTCTCCAGGACATGGATTCATATCATCTGGACAATCCACTTCTCCACCGTCTTTTGCCGGTCTAACACCACCCGGTGGATTCAGAGCACTTTGAAAGGTCATTGTTGCGATTACCGTAGCCACCAAGGAAAGGTTACCCCTCATGTCCTTCAACCATTTATCCTTATCCTTATGTGACAGCCAATCCCCTACCTTTTTCAGAACTTTTCCACACCCTTTTGACTCCTCTTTCTTCTCGCCTCCAACGTTCACAGTAACTGATGGATCTCCCATGCCTTCACCAAATTATAACAACTATATACTTCATGTTAGAACTGTAAGATAAGTTGCATGCATGTATGTGTATATGCATATGTGGATTATCATATTTTCTTTTTGTGATGACGTGCAACCAAAACCTCATCAAGTTCTGTTACAATATATTCCAAGAATTAAATACATTTTTAACCATGTAAAGATAATTTAGTTTTGATTTCTATCTCTGCATATCATATTTTTTTAACCCTAGTATTGATTTTAAGTTAGATAGATAATATTTATTATGAAAAAAATACCACATGCTGACCTAATAGTAATTAAGGATAGTCGTTACTGCATGATAATCGGTTTAAATACAGGTATTAAAGATTATAAAGTAGTTGCAACTTGATAGATTGTTTTTGGGTTCAGATGTACAGTAATTGTCTTCTTTCATGACAGTTTAAATTTAGGATGATTCTTTTTTACATGAATGAAAAATAGTTAAGGTGACTTCCTAATAAGGAAAGTATTTGACACCTAAGCTCGACCACTTTAAAATTTTACATCCACCTCCATGTAAAGTAGAGTAAACAAGTATATGAAAAATAAAATAAAATATAGGATTCATTTGAGATACATGAACTGACGTACCTTTGCTTCGTTTGGTATGGTAGCTCGCAAAGCCAAGTGAATGGTAAACTATGCTTTTGAGGCCAGGAAAGGCACATATATATAGATGCAAAATTGTTCATACATAACATAAGAGTATTATTTTCTAAACTGTGGTAAAATCCACTTTGTGTTATTACGTCAAGTCTTGAGTTAATAAGAGTGATGTAACACGAGAAGCATACCCATCAAAAACAAAGTTTAGGACCCACACAAAAGAAAAGCCACAATTAGTGGACTTACTTTTTGGTGGTGGAAGAATATGTCCTCCTTCGGGAGCACAAGGAATCTCTTATAAGCAAGAACCAACACAAAGATATGAAATAAGGGCATTGTTTTGTATTCAAGACTAAGTGATTGTTCGTGACTGTGAACTTGTGAGACTTACAAATCAAGTATTAGTGAAATGCAGTGCAAAAAAGTTGAACAAGGTACTTGGAGAATCAAGTTCCTTCTCCACCATCTTGACAGCTGCACATGAATTATTCCAATATATCACAAGAATAATAGTCTTTTATCCAACCTACTTGGAAGGCTTTACAACCATTAATTCCAACAAAATCAAAGCATGAAAGTCTCCAGTTATAGGTACAAATATTCGAAAGCAGATATGTACCTCCACGAAGCCATCTTTGAAACGAGATAGGGTATTAGTGGTCTAAATTACTAATTGGTATGTAACTTGTTATTGTTAAAGTAGTTATACTTATATTATTTTGCTTAATGGGAGCTGAAAATGATGAATTCAAAGAGTTTGAAAAAAATAAATTCGTGAACCAGTAGAATGAACAGATAATGGGGGGAGAATATGCATGTAACTGAACCTATTCTTAGCAAACTTTTGTGATACAGTGGAAATAGGGTACTGCTGCTATATGCTTCTTATTTATATATTCTGCTGATAAAACAAAAACAAGTTTTCCAACACATTGCATCAAATAATAATACTATTTACACGAATCAAAATTTTCCGTAAGATATTTGTTTTTACTATATAAATTGTTTCAAAAATATATGATGTTCGAGAATTCATCAAATTTAAGAGTAAGTAATAAAAACTAAATCAATTATTATTTTTTAATTAAAACTACGAGTTTAAAATAAAATAAAATAAAATATATTTGGTATAATTTAATTTTTCTTGTCACTTTAAAATAAAATCATGATCATAATACTAATTACTAGCAGTATCCTTATTTCATATCAAAGTATATTAATTGCAATTGTTTTTCTTGTAATTTTATAAGTTAAAATAAATATTTAAAAAAGGCGATAGGATTCTAATGTAAATATATAGAAGAATAAGAAGAAGAAGAAGAAATATACTTATTTTATTAAAAAAGTATTTTTCTTTTGCAAAGAAAACATAAATAAGTGTTCAATAGAATGTTTACACCTATAATAAAATAACATTTCAGGTTATTCAATTTTCATTGGAGTCTAAACGTGGAACATGGAGAAGTTTAAACACTGAAAATAGTGTTGTTGATGATTCCTAGTGATGGTTTTTTTTTTTGAACAACAAAAAATAAATAAAATAAGAAGAACACTTAAGGGGTGTTCTAACCCTTCTACAACACACTTTAACCATAAGAGTGCCACAACTATCAAAACAATAAGTCCATACAAACAAAACAGTCTATTAAACAGCTCACAACCAGGATTCTAGAGACACATGAAAAAAGACAGAACCAGCGACCAGGAATATGAAAACACAAAAAGAGCAAAAACATATCAACCAAACCTCAAAAGTTGTTATGCCAATGATTGGAGGCATACCACCGGAGAGAGAACCCAATCCTAATAAGAAAAAGAGGTTTTCTTCATCTTGTATTTAGCCCACAACCAACCCTTAAGTTGAGCAAGACTAAAGATTTCAACAGCATCCACTACCCCACCCTTGAAAACCACCTTGTTTCTAAGACTCCAAACTTCCAAAGCAATGGCTACCCACATCCCTTTCCAGGCTCTATTGACGCTTTGCTTTTGGCCTACTAGGCAAAAACTCTGAAAATTGACATGAGTGGCCTGATGTCTAACACCCACCTTCCCAATCCACTTGTCGCACTGGTCCCACACTTGTTGTACCATAATACAAGTGTTAAACAGATGATCAGTTGATTCAACACCATCCTGGCACAGTGGGCAAAATAGATTTGCCAACTGAACTCCCCTTCGTGCTAAATTAAGTATAGTTGGCATTCTATCCAATAATATCCTCCACGCACACACTATCGCAGAAGGGGCAACACATAAACTCCACAAATACTTGAAAGATTCAGAAGACTGCATAGAGCTCTCACCAATCAATATGCTATAACCAGACCTGACTGAATACACCTGGGTAGCCTCACCCACCCACACCAGCCTATCAAATCTCTTGACATCCTACTTCACATTTGGATCAAGGACAACATTTGTTCTTCAAGGTGTTTTTCCATTCGAACCTCTCTCTTCGCCAACTAAGGTTCCAAGTTGTGCAACAGGAGGACCTACCTCCATCCCACTCAACAACGTCACCTACCAAGCTTTCTTTATTAAAAGAAATAGAGTACAATCTTAGAAACTTGTCTTTCAACGCTTTGTCATCCACCCACCAATCACACCAAAATTTAACACACCGACCATCACCAACACATCACTGGAGTCTACTATCGAACCAATTCCCCTGAGTAACATTACCACAAACCCTGATCAAGTCCTTCCACCACACAGATTCAATACCAGAACCTGAAGAAACACCCATCTTCCGCCAACATCTGTACCTAGCTTGTAAGATTTCCCACCACAAGCCCTCCTTACTAGTCCCTAACCTCCATTTCCACTTAGCAAGCAAGCCAACATTAAAACAACTGATATCCTTAATACCCAGTCCACCATACTCAACTGGCCTACATCCCCAGAGAAATTGTGCCTGGATACGTCTAATCTGGTTACATACGCTGACAGGTGCTCTAAAAAAGGAGAAATAGAACAAGGATAAAGTGCTGATAACAGACTTAATCAGACATATCCTACCTGCCATTGAAAGCAATCCCCCCTTCCATCTTGATAGTCTAGACCTGATATTTTCCACCACGGGATTCCAGAACACTCTTTTCCTGGGGTTTCCTCCAATAGGCATACCAAGGTATTTAAAAGGTAGACCCATGTGTCTACTGTTAAGACATTTAGAGAAGACACGAAGGTCTAACTCAGAAATGCCCACGGCCCCAACTGTACTCTTATGAAAGTTAACCATAAGTCTTGACACCAGCTCAAAGGATCTCAGCATAACTTTAATAACCAGCACATTGTGATACGTAGGACTGCAAAAGAATAACGTATCATCTGCGAATTACAATAGGTCAACCTGCACTCTTTGACTACCCACCTCAATGCCTTTAAATTTGCCTACACTTCTAGCATTCCTCATCAACCCTGTAAGGCCCTCGGCCACTATAAGAAAGAGGAAAGGTGCCAGCGGATCGCCTTGCCTAAGACCCCCTCTTTGGCTTAAATTCCTCTGTAGGGCTACCATTCACCAAAACTGAGACTGAAGCAGACTCCAAGCAGGCTTTGATCCATTTAATCCAGATAGGACTGAATCCAAGTCTACCCATCATGTAAAAAAGGAACTTCCAATTCACCGAGTCATAGGCTTTTTCAAAGTCCACTTTAACCATCAACCCACTCTTCTTTTCCTTCTTCAAGAAGTCCACTGTTTCATTAGCTACCAGAACGCTATCCAACAAACCCCTCCCCTCAAGGAATGCAGATTGATTAACATCAATAACACTAGGCAGCACCTTCCTCAACCTGTTCGCCAGTACCTTTGAAAGAATTTTATAAATACAACAGACTAGAGAAATCGGTCTAAACTCATTTAGTTCAGAAGGGTTAGCCTTCTTTGGTACCAAAGTGATAAAAGAAGCATTACAACCTCTAAGTAAAAACCCACTGCTATGAAAGAAGAGAATAGCTTTGACAACATCCTTACCTATAATCTCCCAATTACTCTTGATGAAGAAGAAGTTGAACCCGTCAGACCCAGGACACTTCGAGCTTCCACACTGACTCACAACATCAAACACTTCTTCCTCAGTGAAAATACCACTCAACATAGCTTTCTCGCCCTCCGAAATTTTCCTAAAACTGACTCCATCTAACTTGATCTTACACTCCGGGGGGCCCTCGAACCTTCTTTCAAAGAATTGCTTAACTTGGCTTTTGACAAGGTGTGGATCATCGCACCAAGTATCATTGATATGAATGCCCACTAAATCGTTCCTACCCCTCCTCCATCTCAGCTTAGAGTGAAAAAATTTGGAATTTGAATCCTCATTTTTAATCCACTCCACTCTTGACTTTTGCTTGAGCATAACCTCTTCTTTCTCCTCCAATCTTCTCAATTGGCTTAACAGGTCACCATGCAGAAATCTCTCCTCATCACGCAAGCCATCGTCGTCATAACATTTATCGAGCTCCTCTGTCCGAGCTACCAACTCTTTCTTTCTCATCCTGACACTAGTATTAACAACTGAGAACCACTGCTTGATCTCACATTTCGCTCTCTTGAGCTTGTTCTTGACATCTACCAATGCGTTGCCCTGAGCAGGGGTGTTAACCCAAGCTTCTTTTACGACCTCTTTAAAACCACCATAATGCTGCCAAACATCAAAGGACCGAAAAGGTTTTGGACCCCAGTCGACAATATTGTTTTTGACCACTAAGGCACAATGGTCAGACACCTGTCTACTATGAACATACTGCTTAGAGCCTGGCCACTGCAATAGCCACTCGTCAGACACAATAGCTCTATCTAATCTGCTTCTCGCTGTACCATTAGGTCTATACCAAGTATATTTCCTCCTCACAACTGGAATATCCTTTAGTAAGCACCTGCGATAAACTCGTTGAACCTGGCATTATCACCATTATTCACAGCCCCGCAATTCAAGCCCTTTCTTTCGGATGCTTTCGTGACTGAATTGAAATCACCAATTATGCATCTAATACTACAATTTGCAATAGCCAACTTGTTCTCAACTTTTCCAAAGAAGGACTTTATCCTTAATGGAGCAAGGAGCATAGATATTCATAATCAAAACCTTTACAGCTGTGTCTGACGCACCACAACAAATAATCCCCATAACGAGAACAAAACCTTTACCATCCACAGACGACTCACACTTAAACACCTTGTTATCCCACATGGTCAAAATGCCCCACCTTCTCTATCGACCCCTCTATGAACTCAACTGATATCATAACTTTTCCAAAGATTATAACACATAGCATTTCTGACTAGCTTAGTCTCCTGCACACACAACATACCGTCCTTTTCCTTACAAAGCAGCTCTCTAATATACTTCTGCTTGATATCTCCGCCCAAATCCCTTATATTAATACTAATAAGCTTCATCAAAATAGATGCCCCTCCTTACATGTCGCTTCACGCAAGAGAGTACTATCCCTCTCTTCCATCTCAGAGAACTTCTGGATAATACTATCTTCACCGGTGATGGTAGAGGGACATGAAGATGGTATATGGAGAAGATGAATTGAAAATTTAGTTTAATGAAAATGCTAAGTGAAAGTAGGAACAGGAACAATGATTGGCTTTTGAGAAGATAAATAAGGAGGAGAATTGCCCCTCAGACATAGATTTGTTAGACTCTATGCTAAATCCAAACTTAAGAATGCAGCAATTGGAGAATTTGGTAGATGGAATCTTGAGCGAAGGAGAGAATAAATCGAATGGAAAATATCACAAGGATCCACAATGATGTAAGAGATAGCATAGAAAATACTCTTAGTAGAGCTAAGGAAGTTGAATATGTATGGAAGGATGAAGAAATGCAAATATACACTAAAAAAACTAAGAATACTTTGCATGAAGGGTTGTGATAAAGTGGTTATGAGAGATAATGTAAGTAATAGCTCGGCCAGAAAAAAAAAAAAAAAAAAAAAGTAACAGGAAAGTAGAACTAGAAAGTAGCATTATGTTATGTGTGGATTAATAGAAACATATGTTATTTAGTCGTAGGGTAGGAGGTAAAGAGTTTTGACTAATGTAGCAGTTTTGACTAGTTATGTAGGTGACAGAATGCGGAAAGTATGTAGTGATACTTTTGGAGATGATTATAGAAAAAGACTTTCAATAATTTATAAATAACTACAAATTTTAATTATAAATTTTAATTTTTAAACGCATATATTTACTGTATATCTTTATGACTAAAAAATTTCTGCATTTTCTTTTGACATACATAATCCATTCATTCCTTTCATCAACAGAATATCATTAGCACAAATTTAAACAAAACTCAAACAGATCCTGTACTAGGTTTTGTGAACGTTTGAGATGTGGATTCTACAGCACATAATATTCTAGCAGCAACACAAGAAGCGAAATAACTTCTTCAGAAACCAAAAGGCCAGGCGACAGAAGATTGCCACACACATCAAAACAGTAAAACCTCCCCAAAAGATTGCATAGAATAAGGTGATGCGTCTAACTACTTCGTCAAGAGGGTACAATATCATCCAAATGCAGATTGCATAGGCTCCTGCTGTGCAAACCACTGAGATGAACATGAGAGTGGTGAGGAACCACATGACAAGCTTGTTACGAAGGGAAATTCCACAGATGAGTAATATGATTGTGGTGAGAGATGCTGAGAAAGAAAGCGTACATAACAGTATGAATATCTCATATTTGACCCTTTGGTTATTGCTACCAAAGGCTAAGACTGAAGTACCTGCTTGGCATATTTTCCCAGGTGCACAACCTTGTGATGCATCTGAGTTAGATTGCCAAACACCCCCTGGAGGGTTTATGGCAATTTGGAAAGTCATTGTGGCAATAACTGTGGCCACCACCATTAGAGACCCTCTCTTCTCTTCCATCCAATTATGCCCTTCTTGCCTTCCATTTCTACTCACCATGCTTGTTGGTAGTGACATTCCATTATTCATTCTTCAAATATTTCATCAAAAAAGGACCATGCATTTTTTCCTTCACACTTCCATTAATACATACATATGTATATATTTATTTTCTGCGAAATTTCCTGTGTGTAGAGAATCCTGGTTTTGGTTCTAAGTGATTTTTGCATAAGGTATTAAATTGAAGAGGTGGAGGAAAATAGAGAGCATGTTAACCAGATAAATAAGTAATTTAATGGAATGATGTAATGGGTAAGTTAATTTAGAATTTTGCAATTAACTGGACATTATATTAATTTAAGTTGAAGATAGAAAAAATAATTATTTTCTAGAATTCAACAAAAAAAAATCAAATTCCAAGTTCTGTAAGATAGATATATAATATATTTTTTAACCATTAGAAGAGAAGTCTATTATATATTCTTGTCATCCTTTGGGTTTTTCAGCACACATAAACACGATGATAAGATAATTAATTTTTAGTAGAAGGCTTGTTCAACTTTGAATTCACCATTAAAAAAGGTTTTTCATTGTGGAATTCACAAAGCCGGCAAGCATTAAAAACAACCTTTGCACTGTCGTTTTTTATACCTTTCCTTATATAATACCGTTTCTTAGGTTATAAAATAGGGTCAACACATTTAGAATGATTCCAAAGAAATTGAAATACATAATACAAATTTGACTTAATCACATTTTTTCCTCTCAACTTGCCACCTTTTTAGAATTTTATACCAACTTTTGTCCTTCCTAGTATTTCTGTTAAATTCTAAACAATATTATCATTTCATGACAATTTTAAATAGCTATTGAATGTATATATTAAAAAATAATCGTTCTTAATCATGGTTATTAATAAGCTTTTTTTTTATTTTTTTATTATGCTGATTATATATACACACACCGATTGTATCACTTTTTTTTATGAAAATGTTACCACAACTTTACTGTGGTAAATGCTGTAGTAACTTTTTTTACATAAGAAGACTGTGAATAATCAATTGTTGTTCTACCTGTCTTTGTACTAGTGTCATGAAAAATTAGAGAAATAACAATGAAAATCATTAAGATGAATCCAAAAGGGAAGGGCTAGTATAGAAGGATTGAAATTGAACGTGACTGTGATTGCAACAAGCAACGATGGATTTGTTGCTTTATCCTTTAAGATATGAACCTATGACTCTCCCAAGACAATCCAAAGTTCAAAACTACAAAACTTAGATATAGCAAACCATTCAAACTAACAGTTTTGAAAAATAAAACCTACTACCATGAAAAGTGGCAGGAGATGAATGAAAACATTATATAAGAGAAAACATCGTAGCAATCATAGTCTGATAATTTATGACCTAAAACAGTCGACGATAAAAAAAGTCTCACAATATATTGGCAGAAAAATTATGAAAAATTTAGTATCACAAATGTATTCAATTAAATAGGTTTATGATGTCAGTTAGAATAAATTTATTTTCATTCTTAGACAGTGGGAATTTTCTGTGTTTAGATTAACCGGTGGAGAAAAAAAATTAATGAATGATGATGGAATCATTTTCATGTTTAAATATTGAAAAATGACTTAGAATAACATGTTTTTCCACTGCCTAAACAATTGATATTGTATAATAAATCATATATATGGACAGTTTATTTATATTTTACTATACATGATGGGGTTTACGCTCCCAAAAAAATATGATGGTTTGTAATTTAGTGTGAAGGGTGAAACTAAAGTTCGCAAGGAAATAATACCTACAAAAAAAATCGTCTAACTATATATAATCAAAAGGCTGAAAAATAAAGCTTTTAAAAGATTTTTATTCCATATGAAAAAATAAATATAACATACAAAATATATTCTATTTATTTTTTACTTTTTAATCATTATAAGCGTGAAGAAAAACTGAAAACTTGGTAGAGAGATGAATATAGCGTGTTTTTCTTCCTTTTTTTTGTATAATAAAATGAGTATAAGAATCCTAATTCGAAAATTCAGATTTTCGAATCACATGGTTCACATATATCATTATAAGAATATTCATATAACTCAGCCAGCATAAGTGCCTCTCTAGCTTGTATATTCAATTGTATCTTTCGAAGTTTTTATTTATGAGCAAATGAATTAACCTTAAACATATAGAATAGCAATTTCTATCAAAACTTCATTTTTATTATATTCTGGTAATAGTAGGAATATATATATATATATAATCTTGGTCATCTTTAATTTTTATCTATCTAAAATATATATAAGTTTTAAAATCCTTTAAAAATTAAAGCAAAAATAAATAACTACATGGAAAATTAAATATACACCTAATTAAAATTACTTTAAATGATAAAGTTTACGTATTAAAATCATCTTTAGATTACGACATAAAAAAATTAATCTGTACCTATTTATTATATTTGAAATTTGATTCGATGAAAAAACACATTTTATGCTAAATTAAAAGTTAAGACAGCAGAAATAAAGTTTTCAAAATTTTAAAACAATATGACCCGCCATTTCAAATTCATGTGGTTTGAAATTTATATTTTGAGGACTCGTAAATTGTCAAATAATTTTGCCTTTTTTTGGCGGATAATATACACTTTTACCATTTTATTAATTTTATAGACCATTTTGACCACTAATTTTTAAATCAATTCTAACATTGAAACAAGTCTTCAATAGTTTTTGCAGTGGTAGAAAGTCTTATAAGAAGTTTTGTTTATAACTTGGCTGTTAATGAAAAGAAATTCAGATATAAATCACTAACTTTTAAACTTATATTTATCTAAAAACTAATTTGACAAGATTAAAGATCATCTGGTAGACACTTGCTGAAAAAATGAATGATGCAGCATCTGTACTTTAAATTGAGTACTATACTATATATATACAAACAAAGAATTGGTGGAAAAGACGGCTCTTAGCATGTGGAATGCACAGCTAACACCATATTCCTAGTCAAAGATGCATCTAAACACTGAACTGTGTATGTACAATTCTGTAAACTACTAAATATAAAATGAAACCTGCACCATAAGAGTCCTCAACCAGTTGAATGCTGCATAAGCTCCATCCACTGAAATAAACACAACAAAATAAATATAAATGTCCTCACCCAGAATCTTAATTTATTTGTATTTCTGCCTCAAAAAAAGGGGGAAGAAGCGCAGACTTACCTGTCTCAAAAGGTTTGCAAGAGTCCTAGGAAGTGCCTCAATGTTCCTCAGAACAATGTAGTAGGGAAAGGGAAAGGAATCCATGTACTTAGAAAATTTCATCTTCCCACCCTCAAAAGAAGCTTCCTGCAGCCCAGAACGTCATGAAAAGTGAGAAAAAAGTTGCCTATAATACTCTCAATTAAACAACAATTAAGCATAGTAGAGGAAATACCTTCAGATCCATAATCGACTCCTGAGAATTATCAAGAAGTAAGAAAGCAACCATTCGATTACCAGTTGATACATCTCTAACACACCGTTTTAAATTCTCCTGGAAATATTAAAGTTGAATATGAGTGAAGAGGTCACTAGTTAAGACTACAGATAAATAGGAAAAAAGAAAAATAAAAAGAGTATAAAAGCAGTTTTTTATCAAGTACCTTTTCATGAAACCGACCATCTGCAATTATCAAAACTAGTTGCTGTAGTGGGTTATGTCCAGATGGAAGTCGTGCTTTTACAACTGCAGTATCTAGTTTGTTAGTCAGGTACTTCAATAGGTCAACAACTGGCTCATCGGCAATGGTATTCTCTTGCTCGAATGTCAAATTGGATATCATCTGCTCCTCATCCAAACAAACAGTTAGACCCAGATTAGACTTAGATCCTCTCCAAAGCATATTCCACACATGCACAATGATTTTAATAAAGAAACAAATCATAAGTTGTTATCCTGCTAACCTTAACACCAGCTTCTCCACTAAAGGGCCTGTCAAAGTCGTGCAATAACTTTATGTTTCCTTTTGTTCCAAAACTAGCAACAGCCAAGCTGCCCATTTCCAACTGAGAAACAGCACGACATACAGTAACCAAAGATTCAATAGCAACATCACCACAGCCATTCTCTGACATACTATGCGAATCATCAACAGCTATAACAACTTGGTAATCACGTTTATTGGGTCTGGTCCGCCTTAGCCATATTCTATCTTTACTATAATCACTTGCTATATAAGGAATTACCTGGATTTTTTTAAGAAAAAGATGGTAAGTTAAGCACAATATATTATAAGAATAAATATAAGAGTAAATTATCTACCTTTTTCATATTTATTCTTTTTCCAGTTCTATAATCCCCTTGGAGCTTGCTGGCCAAAGTGGGCTCCATTACAAGGCGCAATTGCTCAGCCAACTCAATAGACAATTTTGTTGTGCTAAGTTCCAATCTACTCCAGAGAGCAGTAGCACTATCTTTCACATGATCAGGTACATCACAGGGTTCTTGGCCTTTACCCAAGTCTTTGTCGTGCAGAGCAAGCTGGCTTAGATCTGTGCTCTCTCTCATGAATGAACTTCCGAAAGAAACCAAATCTTCCAAACGATTTTCAAGATCAATATTCATACTAGCAAGAGGATGCGCTGATTGATCATCCTGCCGTGTTTCCATGACTGACGGATTCACCTGCTCCCTTTTCTCATTTTTGGTGATTGACGATGAATTACTCACAGAAATCATTTCTGATTTTTCCTTTTCAAACTGTAACTTCGAATCTTCTCCAGCAGGACATTCTTTATCAAGCTGATCACCATCAAAGTTTTTATCAACCTGCTCCAGTGTTGCAGGCCCCAAAGCCTGAGCTGTTCCCTTTTCAAATTCAGAAACATAGCCGTACTCATCGGCATTGTCATCTTCCATCTCATCCTGTTTCTCACTGTTTTCTTCCTGAAGATCACCAGATACATTAATTCTTTCTTTCTGATACTCAAGTGCATCACCTATACTCCGATGAGGATTAGTATGCTTCTCCTGAATAAACGAACGCTCACTCTGGGGATTATCATGAGATTTAGGTTGATTTTCACCAAATCCCCCACCATTTGACGAGTCAGACATCTTAAAATCCATCTCAGATTTACTACTCGAAGGCAGGCCTCCCAACAGAGTAGAGTCAAAGTCATGATGGCTATTAGACAAATTTGACTCTGCGGCAACATTTTCAGAACCAGATGTCTGCGAATCTTTGGACTGTGACGCTAATTCAGCAGGGGAAACTTGCTCATTAATCAACTCCGAAGGTTTAGATGCATCTTTTTTCGGTTCTGTCAAATGCATGTCTTCATTCTGTTGACCTTGACCATCCATTTCGGAGTTCACATCAACTTCAGTATGAGCCTCTTCCATAACTTCATCAGGCGAGCAAGTCTCTTCATCCTGCTTCTCTTCCTTTCCATTCTCAGCTATATTATCTTGCTCATCAGGTTCTTCATCTTCCATGAGATCTGCATCTTCATTTAAATCCAAATCCATGTCAGAGGTTTGATCCAACTCCTCAGGCAACTCCTCAGGCTTCAACCCAGTAGGATCTGAATATGCTGCTTCTTTGTCCATGGTCACTTCATCTTTCTCTACATCGCCTACATCATCTGGTATTGCAGTTTCATCATTCTGAGCATCACCTTCATCACTATTACCATCCCCAGGTTCATTGGTTGTAGAGTCATCCTTGGCTCTTAACTCTCGGTCGCCTCCATCTCTAGCCTTAACCGAAGGTCCAGATTCATACTTTTCTCTTGTATCATTGGGAGTTTCGTCTTCATTCTTATCACAAACTTTCTCACCCACTGCTTCACTGTCTGGTCCAGTGGGTCCCATTTCAGACTCAAGCTCTCCATCCTCATCATCAATATCATCATCTTCTCCAGAGTCTTCACTAAGGCTCAATGCATCAGCCTGAAAATCCTGCTCCATTTCAATTCCTGTATTATTGCTACTTGGCACTTTGTCGGAGCCATCTTGCTTTTCATTTTGCTGCAGTATTTACGCAAGTATATATAAAAATCAGAAATATGAGAAGAAACTTACCAAGTCAGCAAAATATATAAGTAAAAGCTAACCTGTTCCTGTGTTCCCAGCAACTGATCTTCGTCAGCAATCTGATCACTGACATCCTTTAATCCGATACCCTCTCCCATGCCTGTACCACTTGAATCTCCAGTGGTATTATGGGTTCCATCTTCCTCCTGGTCTTCAGGAGAGGTTCCAAAACCTTTAGAAAACAAAGAAGCTAAAATATTTGCAATAACATGAGTTGTTACTGATACCTGCAAAGTGACATACAACTACATCATCCAACTTAATATAAAAAATGATATATTGTCTAAATAGAGAATATGCCAATTGATATACAGTATACCATAGAAAAAAAAAATGAGCTTATACACAGAATGAGGAGAGTATTAAGCTTACTGATCTGTGCATAGCTAAGAAATTTTTCACGAGTTCATCACCAAAGTTTAGTAATTGATCCATGAACATATGTAGACTTTTAAAATGGGCTCCGATGCGTGAAGAACTGCTGATGTTATCATCACAACAATTCACTAACTTCTCCTATAGAGCAAAGGTATCGACAAATTAGTTATACAGCAACAAAAAGTACTAAGAAAACATGCAAAGATACAAAACTTACCCCAAAAGAAACAACTTTGAAGAGATTCTCACATAATGTGTCCAAGTTAAGATTTGTAACGAAAGACTCAAATATTGATTCCCATGAAACAATTTTTTCCATGGAGTCGTCAACCATAAGAACATTGTTTGGCGAACATAAACTCTGCAATACAGATGAAAGATGCTGATATGTAGACATAAGGGCTTCATTGAACCTGGAATTAAGCTCCTCAGAGTTTCTTTCACAAACTATATCTCCAGATAGATCTACTTGATCGGAATTTCCCTGTTTTACTGTTGTAAACTCATTCTCAATCAATTTTGCCTGAAAAAAAAAAACTCTTTTTGAACCCCAATTTTATATTTCAAAATACTAGGTTTCAAAAGGATAAGTCAAAATACCAAGTACCTTGTCAGTTATTTCTAGAAAATGTTGAATCAGAACTTCTCTAACCGTGCTCCTATCCAAATCTTGCTCCGGTAGTTCAAGACAATGATCCTTAAAATCCCTAATGGTCTTGAAGTTTTCAGAAACCAGCTGCTCAATTTCTAGAGTAACAATGCAAGGATGCGAGGACGAGGTCACTGCAGTCACAGCCTTGGACCTCCCAATTAGGTAACAATCCAATGATTCCTGTAATCATGTTTTCATGAATCAGAAGAGAGTAGGTACTGCTGCAAATTTAAAGAAATTTACCACCAAAAACCAATATATGCACCTTTGATTTACAGAACAACGGTAAAAATTTTTCAATGAAAGCAATCATCCGACTGACTGAAGGTCTGGCTCTATTGCAAGTGTTTAAGTGGCTACTTTCTAATATTCTCAGTAAAAGCAATTCTTCTTTTGATGTAGCATACAGAGTATCAAACAGTTGCTGCATGATCAAGAAAAAATAATTCATACAAAAACTTAAAACACTACCAAAAACAGATTTTCAAATAAAATTTTAATAACAATGCTTACTTTCTGTTGCCACATGCACTTATAAGTAGCATACTGTTTTGGAATAATAGAACAGATATAATTTCTTTTGTTATCGGTGGAGGAGGAAAATGAAAACAATGTCTCCAGAGTAGAAACACGTTCTCTAAAGCATTTCAATTGCTTGTCGAATGCACTGGCAGCAGTTATTTGCTTCTGTTGTATCTGAATGAGTTGATTGAGGAAAGAACTAGAACTGTCAACCTACAGACACCAAAGCAATTATATGATTCAGAAATCAAAGAAACATGTGGGCAAGTCTGATAGTAGCTTACTAGCACTGAAACTATAACAAAGACAATATAGCAAAGATGAAAAGTAACGGGGTGGCAGATACTAAATAAAGATGCAGATGAAAAATAAGAAAAAAGTTAAACATGTGACAAAACCAAATGAATCTCACACTACCAATAATTTGAAAAAGTCATTTCACCTGTTCAAGAGTTATATCTTTGTGAGGATTGAGGCATATCTGCTGCATAAGCAGCACAGACACAACGCTCTTGTAGTAATAATCAATGGCAATTTTCCAGTCCATAACCAAACTTTCTTCTGCACTACTCTTATTTTCAACTTCAGGAATTCCTGGGGTTACACACTGTAATCTACTATTTGTTGGCAGTAAATACGATATGTTCCCAGAAAGCTGAAGGAACCACCAAGTTTTATGCCGGTCCTGTACATAAAAATGTTTTCAAATAAAAGGAAGGGAAAAAATGAAGATGGGATTTTATTTGATAATTTTATTAACTAATCTGGACATTCATGAAAAAAAAAACAGCCAAGTTTCATACTGCTGTATAAGCTGACTTGTGTCGAGACAATCCATTGCTTTCTAAAAGCTTAAGAAGCTCAGACAAAGCTCTTCTCTTCCCTTGACCCTTTTTCTCCTCCTTCCAAAGATTACCATAGTCAACTGCTGTGATATATATATTTTCAATCATATGCCACACAGCTTTCCATCCCTTCAGGTAAAGTGTACGCTGGGAATCACCACACGGTCTAAATATGCTTTGAATTTCTGCACAGATTACAAAGTTTCAATATTTCTGAACAAGAAAACAACCAGACAAAGCACCAAGACACATAAAAAAGACAAGGATAAGAAAACAAGGGCAGCAGGACGAGCCTTCAACACCTTTCTGATGTAAAGGAATAATATCCAATACTGATGTTTTCTTAAGCAACAAGTTCTGTAAAGCACTGTCTAATCCCTTGCCAAAGTTGTCAAACCACATGAACCTAAATCAATAAAAGTACTGTTAAAACAACTCAAATTAAAAAATATTAAGTTATACTGTGTACTCTTCCGAATATAACCTGTTTTCACTGAACAATGTCAAATCAAAAGAACCATCAACCAAACCCTTGCTCGTAACATCAGAAATCAGCTTAGGATTATGAAAAGGTTGTGCTTTTGCTCCTCTTTGTGCAGCTTCTTGGTTAAGGAAAATAGACACGGGTTCTTGCAAGATGTCCTTTACCAATATGAAAAGAGAGCAAAATATGAATATCATACTTCGAGAAGCATTTACAAATTTTAGTGAATAAAGAGAACAAAAATCAAGGTACAGGATAGCAAGTCAAAAACCAAAAGTTCGCCCAAATGGAAGACTGGGAACAAAAAAGGTTGAATGAGGAAAATGAATTGTAAGCGTCTACCCCCGTTAGATACAAAAATGTTCTACAACTTTGTATTCATAATAAATTTATAGATGTTGGAAGATTCACCAAAGGCCCAAAGAAATAATTTGTTTTAATTTGGTTTCGAATAGTAGAACATTGTATTAACATAAGATCATTACAGCAAGGAAACTACACAAAAGAGACAATAGGAGAAAAGACTAATGATTTTAGCTCGAAAGTATCCTTCCATGCCTCTGTATATCCAACAAATACTTCTTTACAACGCTTTTGATATAAATCCACAAAAAAAAAAAAAAAAAAAAAAAAAAAAAAAAAAAAAAAAAAAACGCAGAGTCAATATACTCAAACCCATACCCCATCACAAAGGACATTATGTACAGTTCCTCAACCAGATAGCCTTAATATTCCTCAAAAAGGAAAATAACTTGAATTGAAGTACTTTAACGACCAAAGATTATGATGCATGTACCAAGCAAGCCCAAAGTAGTTGGAAATAAATATCTACAGCCGACATTCAAGAATAACAGTACTTATTATGACAATATATCGGTATATCACCGAGGTCCATCAGTGATCAGCAAGAACATTTTATCCAACCAATTACTATAATTAAATTTACAAAAATCCTCAACTATTTCTGGCTGTATATAATTTTGAATCTGAGGGGAAATCAAAGCCGTAGAAAGAAGCCAATAAATTATGTGTAGCAGTTATGAATGTTCTAATAGCTAACTTTATTTTTTTAGTGGCAATACTTGATGAATAAAATTAAAACCAGTAAGAAGAAATAGTGAAAAACGGGAAAAAGAGTTGTACATGTTCAAATTTGCTTTTGCATAATCAAATAGACAGCCTGAAACTTACAGTATATTTTTGTATAAGCTTTCTAAGCTTCTGCCGACTCTTTTTCATGCTTTCAATTGATAAATAACTCTTGCCATGCTCCCACTGACATAGTTTCACTAGTTTACTTAGTTCATTACCAACCTCTTTCCTACTAGCATCAATGTACTTCAATACTCTGCAGTCAGTTGCATAATTCACGGAGAGACATTAAGGCAGGGGGAAAAAAAGACAATAAATTGAAGAAACAATAAGTAAAAAGAACTTACATTGGTAAGAACTGCACATAAAATCCAAAGATATTGTACAAGAATGTTGACTGTTCCAACTGACAAGAACTGCAGTGTTTAATAATGAGGAAAAGACTTCAGACTTAAATTTTAAAATAAGGTAACATATTCTACATTTAATTCTATAGATTAACATCAAGATATGATGCGTCAAAAGAACAAAAACAACTGTACTTTCTACTGGCTTATATGACTTTCTTTCTTCTTTTTTTTTTCAAGAAAACTTAATTGCAAGAGAAACATATTATACCTGGAATTAATTTTCAAACATGCACTGATATGATTTTGACCAAGGAATGCAAAGAGAAGCTGAAGACGCTTCTTAAATTCCCCAATACTTGACGTATGTATGAAGTCCTCAAGGCTGCAAAACACAAAAGCAAAAATAAAACAAACTCTACAAAAGAAAGTCACAAAATCTAAAAGATGAAGCTGCAAACAGACTGAATTTAATCTAGTAACATGCCTTTGGATAATGGATAAATCAAAAGAGCTGGGTAGAAGTACAGAGTACAGAGGAAACCACAACTGCAACAAAATCAAGAAACAAATAAGTGAGTCATATATTGAACAAAAATATTGAGATAAAAAAAAAGCCTATTTCCCAAATATATTTAAGTGACCAACATCCCACAAAGAAAATTAAAAAGATGCCAGATGAAGATCCTTTTCTTTTATTAAAGGAGTTATTGAAAAGAGATAAGACAATCAAGGGCATAACAATGGACTTGGAGTCCATGTAATCAAGATGTGTTGCGCACGGAGTGGCAAACCCTAAAAACACTGTGGCGGCATAGCAGATAGTTGAATGGCCATAATACACAAGGTCTAGATACAAGATAAATAATACATTAATTTATTTATACAAACGAAATTATTTATCCATATTTAGAGAAATTCTCAACTGACAATACAAAAGTAATGGTCTAAACAAACAATCATGAATCTTAGATTCAGAACAAAGAGAGAGGGAATAAAGACCTCAACGAAGCCAGAAAGATAACAACATCAAAAGGCCGAGCTCTTAAACAAGAGATGAGAATTTGAGTATTTTCACTTCAATCAGAAACCCAGAACTGATGTAAATGAGCAGAAATACCAACAGAAACACACAAAAAAAGTACAATGACACAAGAGTGACAAAAAGGGAATTTTCCTAGAAGGAGCAACCACAAAAGATGTAATTATCCACAATGGTAGCATAAAATCATCATCATGGGTCCACCAACAGCAAAACACAACATCCTATTGCTAACAGCCTAAGGCCACTTTGCACCACTCCACAGGGGTCCAATTGATAACAGCCTGGCTCTAAGAAGGAAAATCAATTTGCGTAAAAGCGAGTGGCAGGCATTGCCAACTAACATGCACAACAACATTAATATTTGAAATAATAACTGAATTTTTTTATTACGAATGAAGGCCTATGCAACAAATATAACTTTCCAGACACAGTGAAAAAATTTCAGCGGCAAATGAATGGTGATGAAAGAAGCTTTTAGAAACCAAGACACAAAAAAACTAAATAGAAGACCAACAATGTGAGCTTTAACAATGTGATCTTGACAAAGTTCTCAATCTACGATAGGACACACAATGGTTCAAAGAGTATTCAAGGAAAACATCTACTGATAAATGTTTTTAATCAAAATTAAGGCAACTTTAGTTGCTAAAAAAAGTGTTTTGGTAAAGCAGGAGAAACTTTCTGTTCAATACTAGAAATGTCATGCCTCTATTGACTAAATAGACACCTTCGATGCTAAATGCATCACCTGATTCTTCCAAATTCTACAAGAAAATTCCATCCTAAGCTGGTTTGAGTTAGATATTGTTTTTGACAGGAACCATGACTCACGGGATTTAATAATGACTCACGGAATTTAAAGATAATTTAAAAAATGTAACACCTATAGCTGAGTACTAAGTAGAATCACGTAATAATTAAATTTAATAATTATTTTAACCAACAAATTTGATGTTTTCAATGTTGCTCAGTTAATGCTTTATATATGATATGGAATAAATATGATTTGTTGTAATTTGAATGCAAATGGATTGAAACAGAATAGTTAGGATCTTTAATTGTTCTTTCTATCTTCTTTAATGGAAATGGGGTGCTTTATATAACAAAACAATACTAACAACGAAAAGCCAAGTTACTTACTTTGGCTGCATTATTCTCATACTGATCCATCACCTCATCAAGCAAAGCAGGCCAAGAATCTACTTCCATCTTTTGCCATGATGACAACAGATCATAAACAGATTTGAGTTGATCTACAATTCATATAAACACAAAAAAAATTAGTAATTCCAAAGAGCATAGTTGCAGCTTTATCACTTAAAAGAAAATACATACTTGGAAAGGGGAACTTTGAACCATTTTCTTGCATAACTTCAGCTTTGTGCAGTAAAAACTGCAACCCTGAAAAAGCCTACAGAGGAGAGAATAGTTAAAACTAAGCTGTAAAGTCACGAATGAAAACATGTTCTTTGTATTTTAAGGAGCGTGCATTCAAAATAAAACACTTCTAAGGGAATATAATTAAAAAAACATATCTCATGTTTGATAAATATAAATGGGAGCACATTTAAAAATCTTTCAGTAATCATGTTCATTGAAGGAAAATAAAATGATATATACACATGGATAACCATCAAGGATTGATCAAAACTAGGAGTTTAAGTACTATAAACACAAATATCTATGTACATGCTCACTACCTTTGCTAAAGGAGTATCTGATGGGAGAGTCAATAGCATGTCAATCACATCCAAAATTTTTTGAAGATCATTATGAACTTCCCACTCATTCATATGAGGTAGAATCTGCTGTTGGAGAGGTCCAAGTACGTTCAACATATGTACCATTTCAGGAGCATTTGAATCCTTGACTCCAGAAAGAATGTAAAGAAAACACAATCATGAAAACAGCATGGGAAACAGATAAAAGGCTCCAAAAAATCAAAAAGAGTTAGGCACCTTGTAAAAATTATATCTGGTAGCAGATTTGTGAGACAAAAGATACTTTTTTCTGTAGTCTAAACAGAGATAAAATAAGTGTTCTGGCATGAGTTTAGCATCTAAACTGGGCAAATTTATGGAGTGGACACCTGAGAAAACAAAATAAAGAATGGAAAATGTGACGTGATGTTACAAGCAATGAGCAGTTCAAATACTTTCTTCAAAAAATTGTATTGATGAGATTACCTTTAATTAAATCAATGCCCAATGAATATGAGTCCATAAAGGAATACAACCGATCTTCATCAGAAACTTCAAAAATTCCAGGCTGAACCAAAAAAGAAGTGTTACGACCATAGGGGATTCAAAAAAAATCTATAACATATCAGCACTAGAAATGGCTTTTTACCATGCTTAAAATAGTGTTCCTAAAACACGGTGATTACTGGATGGACCAATAAACAATACTATCATTAATTACAGAAAATAAAATCACTCATGTGCTTTTACCCAACAGCTTAAGGGTTATGGAAAAATTGATAATCACATAGTATTAGAGCTTCTACAAATATGTGGTTTGAAGTTTGATGTAGGTTGCCACCATGCATCAAGCCCCAAGTATCAAGCCCCAAAGGGAACTTGAAGGAGAACACTAGATATAAAACTATTGACGTATTTTTACACAATGGCTTAAGCTTTGTCACAACTGATTCATGGCAGCATACTCAGCAATCATACACAGTAATTCATTCACAGACATATGTATCAACCGTAGGTTAATTAGGGTGATTCAATTCATTGAACCACTACACTGAAAGAGTAAAAATTAGCCTGACCTCTTTTAACCAGCTACACAATTAAACACAAGTTAAGCAATATACATCAACTAGGAAACTTAGCATAAAAAAATTTAACTTCAAATCAGAACATACTCTAGCTTGAATTTATAAAGAAGACAAAGATCAAAGACTCACAGTCTGGACTAGATCACTTGATCCAAATATCTGATTGTGAATGAGAACCACATGACTGAGGATAGACTCTTCCAGCTGCTTCCATTCTTCATCCAATGTGAAACATTCCTCAGAAGAAACCATCTGATTGAATAAACATTTAATTTCAGACAACCAACACGTACAGGATGGAATCAACAAAAGGAAAAATAAAACAACCAAAGTTCATATAAGGATTACTTTGTCAGCAGAATTTTCATCAGAAGAAAATTCCTTCCATTCAAAAAATGTTTCAGATGCAAATGAATTTCCAAGTGGTGGTAATTCAACATCAATAACACTCTCAATTCGAAAAGCTCGAGGTCTAAACTTGTACTGTTGAGCGTCAAAATCACTCTTTGACTTAGCGTACGCTTTTATACTCAACCAAAGTCTGGCAAACTCATCAAATATCTTGTGCAAGAGCTGAAGTAGAAAACATAGAATGTCTTAATCAAATATAAATGAATTTGTTAACAGAAAAACCAAAATAAGGAAACTGACCATGTACGACTTATCATCAATTGTTTTAGAATTAGCAATATGATGCGCAATTTGAACAAAAATGCTCCGATATATAGCAGCTCTATATTGCACCACAGATACCTGTTTGTGAAGATTCAGATACAACCAACAAATAAAACAAATAAATTCCGAAATCACACAATTCAAAATATTGTTAGGGAATTAGAATTAGGAACTTAATTCAACAGTATATTACCATCTTATCAGCAGCAACGTCAATTGAAAGAGTAACAAGCCTTTCCATCAAATCCATATCCACCAAATAAAGGCCTGTGGCAGACTCTAAACTGTATGCAGGACGCATGTCCAACTCACTGTCATGCTTAACGGAAATGAACTTGCATGAAGCAGCCCGAGGGAAGCACATAAGTGTGTATATCATTTCCTGTCAAGCTCATCATGTTAGTTCCCAAACAAATATAAAATAAATTCAAGTAAAACAAAAACTCATGAAATACCATACCATAACCACATTGATGTTTTCCTTCCCAAGTGCATTCAAACATTTTTTTTCCAGGATACATGACAGAATCAGTGACAGTCCAAATTTCATCTCATAAACAGCAACCTGAATTGGTTGAATAATGTCACTATATGCAGTGTACTCATCCGTCAATCGATTGATAAAGCAAGTAGCTGTTTCCTGCAATTCAAAATCCAAAGAAGAATATGAGAGAAGGGTAATGAGTTCAACAAAATGCATGTGAGGGCTCTCAAAAAGATAACGTTTTGTAATTTCCAGATTAGCAAATGAAAAAAGAGTATCTTCCTTTTGTTTTTGTCTTATATTGAACAGTAAGGATTATATCATATTTTATTATGATATTTTTTATCTCCAGATAGCTTTCCTCACTTCCAAACAATAAGCAGTTCAAGGGATCAAAGTAATTGGGATGTGTACGGTTTCATACTTCCATATTAATCACAAAACAGGGACTGCTTTTCTTTTAAATCAAAAGGAAAGAATGCTATTGCATAACTATACGGGTTGCATGCAGCATTCTTAATACAATTAATAAAAAAAAATACAGAAGTATGGTGACCAAACAAAGCCCATTAAAAAAATTTGAAATGTGGGAGAACATATATCTCCAGAAAATTAAGAGACGATATAGTATATACATCAACCCACCAATTAAAAATTAAAGTTCTCAGACCATACGTAGCTAAACTATCTGTACACTTCAGGAACATTACGAAATACAATTAACAGTTGAGCCTCTCAATTAAAATCTTTTAGAATGTCAGATAATCTTAGCACAAATGTAGAGTCAAAGAAAAAGGTGGTACAACATTTGCAGTCAAAGTACATCCTTAGGCCGGGAAATTTTAACCCACAATGATATGATTTTTTAATATATTTGGTTTCTTCTAAATTCATGGATGCTTCATAAATCAAATTTTAGTATGTGTGTTGAGATCATGCCTTGATCATACTTTTCCCTGTAATGCTCGTCATGTCTAAAAACACATAATAAATACATAAGACAATTTAGATCACTCGTCTACTCTAGACAAACAATCTACCACTAAATGGTTTTGCCTATAGTTTTTGAGGATCTCCGTACCTCCAGGTAATCAGCCTGTCGTTTATCCCGTTTCCTCTCCTTACCAAACCTTTCTTTGTGAATGTGCAGGCCATCAAAGGGAAATTCTACCATTTGTTCTATCCTATACAGGTGTCACCCCAAATTTCTCTCTTAACCTAAGACAACAAGAAAGTCATTACTAAGTCTATGAAGGACCTATAATTATATATGTATATTAGGAATTCAAGTGTTAGTCTGAGTCTCGTATAGAGTAAAAATGAGAAAACTAAGCAACATATAAAAAACCCATAAACTCATTGTCTTAAGATTTTAGGATAAAGGAGATGTCACGATCTTTATATGGGTTTGGCTCATGTCTCATTATTGTTAAATCTTTCTGGTGAATCCCCCCTCAACAGACCTAACAGTGGTATCAAAACCAATTATTTGTCTTATTAACCGACTCAGTTGACTACAATATGGAGTAGTCCCTATATTGAAAGTCTTCCTGACAAAAGTTCCGAACGAGCGTCACATTTTGATGAATTGGGGTATCACTAAGATACTCATGGATTAAAATGTTTCCACTCGAGAGGGGAATGTACCAATGTGGAAAGAACTCACACTTGAGGAGGAGATTGATCAAGTGAGATTCAGTCTCATATTGAGTAGAAATAAGAAATTTGAACATATAAGAAAGAAGATCCAAAAACGCATTGCTTTAAGATTTTGGGTTAGAAGTGATGTCATAGTCTCTTATATAGGTTTAACACCCAAGAGGGTTTTTTTGTTCACCCAATCAATGATATTACTTTTTTATTAAGATGATAGAATAGGGGAATATGTGGGTACAAAACTTTAAATTGTGAACCCTATATTCTAGATTAACACCGTAAATTAAGATAAAACATATTTCAATCCCAATTAGAGCAAATAGTAGGTTTGTTGGGACGGGAATACACCCTATATGGTCCAGTTTCTTTGACATACCAATGAAACTCTTCACAATCATAATCACTAGATGGAGTGTACATGTTAAACATGAGGAACAAAGGAATGGTGGGTTTCTGATTGTAGTGGCACCATTATTAATCCATTCATGGAAACCACTAGGATAAAGAAGGTAGCATTTACGGTCCATGTTGCGACAAGAAATGGTTAAGTCCAAACTTTCATTGTCCAAAGCATTCGCCATCTCAATAATGAGCTGTCCCAATAAAATTATTGCAGATGACATTATAAGGATCAGCACCAATAAGATTGATATACTCTTAACAAAGATAGGCATTGTTGCACCTTTTGTCCATTTGTTGATAAGATTTTAAATCATAAAAAAGTTTTTCAATATTACAAAAAATTTTGTGTCCACTTATATATTGTAATTCTGGCCTTATTTATAATTGACATGTGATCTAACAATATAAATATATATATAAATATATATATATATATATATATATGTGTGTGTGTGTGTGTGTGTGTATGAAAATGCTCGATTAAGGAAGAACAAGCTTTACCATGACCTACAGTTAATTCTATACATTACTCTGAACCAGACAAGAGAACATGCATTTATCATCAATTAAATTATTCAGAATTTTAACAAGAACAAAAACATTCTAAGCATTGCAACATTTACACCAAAGTTACATACAGTGTGCATAGATAAGTCATCACAATGTGTTCCACCTTTTATTCATAAATAGATGAGTAGTAATACCTGCCAACTGCAAGCATGGTCAATAATTTGTTGTAATTCCTCAGCAGTACCCCTACTCAGCAAAGCTTCCAAACCATCAACGAGTTTAAGAAAGTCACTGCATTCATTCATTAACTTCTTGTATTTCCATGGTTCAGCACGAAACACAATCTAAGGCCAACACAACCGTCATCAATTTTCATCATTCACTTGAAACGATGAGAGCAGCAAAGCACAGAAAGAGATCAAATGTAAATTACTTTCCAAATTAGCAAATAGAAACAGAAAGGGACTGGATGTTAATATACAGTGGAAAATGGTAATGAAATACACATGGTAAGACCTGCATACACTGCCAGTGCTTATCAAATCGATGCCTTAGGTGTAGAATATATCTATAGTGTAATAGTACCACAACCAGAGTTCAACTAAAATTACAACAACACAAATTGACACGTAAAACTGCCAATAATAATAGTTTGTCCAAAGAAACTACCCTTTTTTCCATAAGAAATTTGACAACAAAAAAAAGGTTCCATTGGAGGGAACCGTAATAGACAATTTCAAATCACCATTTTCTTCCATTGCATTTTGCTATTGCATCACACATCACTACAATTTATTTCTAAACAAAATTAGTTGCATAAAGTAGTAAGCTTTTTAAAAACTCAATGCAATCTTCAAACAAAAAACAGAAAACTAACATCGACTTTGCAGCTTTTGACACCCAGTCCATGGCAATCATGAAAGCCAATAATTACATATAAAACATGCAAAAAATATAACCACCAAGAAACAAAATAAAACAGAAGGATGTAGAAACCTTTTTTTCCAGCTTCCGACACTCTGCTTGAAGCTTTTCCATCCTCTTTCTTTTTCTTTTGTCTGCCTCTCGTGTCAAAAACTGTCCAGCAAAATAACCACACTCTTTCCGTACCTAAATGAATTTAGTAAATAGAAAATAATACAACCTTGGTATAAATCATCAAACTAGTAGAAGTAATAAAATATTAAGCAAAGAGACAAGTATGAATGGATTTAAAGATCTTCATGGAATACCTGAATTTCAAGTTCAAGTGTTGATATTGTTTCCATGAGCTGAGAGTACTTGCAATAGTACTTCATGGCAGGATCAATTTCATTACAGCTAAGCAATAGGTGAATGCGTAATGCTCCAATGTGCGCCCATGCACAACCAATAGTAAAATTGAAATCTAAGACAGTAAAAAAAAAAAAAAGAGAAATATAAACATGAGAGAGAACATTCTAAACAAGAAAAAAAAAGATTCATATATAATAGGTATTTAATGCTCCCAGGTCACACCTATAATAAAGAATTTAAATGCAGGAGAATACTGCATTAAGATGGCTTTTATAATTTTACTCAACTTTTATGGCTATATACAAATCACTGTCAGTTATTATACATTTTTACCTGCAGCATTAGTCTGAAGATACAGCTCTCTAAGCAGTGGAACTATGAACTTCTGCACGGAGTTTTTCAACCTTTGATGTCTTGATGAAGCAACAAGAGAGCCCAGCAAATAGATGCTTTCTTCCTAGATTCAGTTAACACGGGAATGAGAGTAAGAAAAACTTTTTGAGAAGGTTCTCTTTCTTAATTCAGCAAAACATTTTGAGAAGTTATTTTACAATCATAAATACACATACAAAGGAGAAAATTTTACCAATAATTATTATGTATTTCTTATTCAACTATAATTAGAGTTCACAATTTTTTTAAATAGAGGCATATTATACTTATGAGAGATCTAAAGCATAACAGCATATCCTAAAGACATACCGTAAGTGCATTCTTCTCAGAAGAAGAAAAAGTAGATTTAATTCTAGCAAATTGATCCGCATCAAAAGATTTTCGATGTGCATAAATCATCTGCATTAATCATACCATAGGAATGAATCAGTATATAATAATTTAGGCCAAATGACAAGTAAAACAATAATTTTACCTGCTGGAAAAGAGAGCGAGCAGCAGATAAAAGAAAATTAGGTAGATATGTTCCATGATGAGAACAATCCCACAGATTGAACAAGGTAACTCTACACTTGAGACATTGTACCCAGAATTCCTTGATAGCATGTGTGCTTTGCCTGAAAATATATCCAAAGGATGATGAGACTTTCAGTAACAGATGTTCAATATTCACATTAGTTAACAAATAGTCATATACAACAAAACAACCACATAATACTAAAAAGAAGCATTCAACCAAATCCATAAGATGCAAAACAGCTAGCTGCATACATGTCAAATAATATCTGCTAAACCCCTCCCCAATAATTTCTTTTCTTGTGTATATTACTATGGGAAGATATCTGCTAGTGTCCTTTTAAAAATCTAATCAGTATGAATTAATGCCTTCTCAACCATGTCCATACCTCTAGTTAATTCTTAAATATTTTACAGACTAGTTATAAATGAGAGAAATAATAGTAGTCAAATAAATAGGTTAAAACTAATTTTAACACAAACGAAAAAATCAATTACATTTCCTTTAAAGTGGATATATAAAAGAAAATGGAGGGATATTAAGGGGCAGCGTAAATAAGGGCTCATTATGTATGTCATATTATTTGAATTTTTTTTAATCAATAGAAAGAATGATATGCATCAGTATAAAGGTTGCAATCCTTACCAGTTCATATATTTTCCTCTAATCCTAATTTCCAGGAATTATGTTTTTGGAAATTATGATATACATACTGAACTATGTTGAAGATTTCAGGCACAAATTTCTCCCCCGTGTCATGTATATATTCACAAACAACGTGACTTGATAGCTTATGGGTAATGAAGCCCCAATTATTAATATGACTTGATAGCTAACGGGTAATGAAGCCCCAATTATTAAAATCACTTGATAGCTTATGGGTAATTATTAATATGACTTGATAGCTTATGGGTAATGAAGCCCCAATATTGACTTTAGTAATGACTAACGACCTTAGTTTATTGGAAGCTCCACTAACTCAACATAACCAGCACATAACAAGAATGTATAACGAAATTATATAATTAACTCACGTGATCTGCAACACAGTTGATGCACTGAAAGGCTCAATGAGCATGTGGGGTAGCGCAGTTGTATCAAAGCCATCAATCTTTGCAATGTTCTGTGTAGGGAAAAATATCATAAAAAAAGTCAAAAGGCAAATTAATAGAAAAAACTAAAAATGAAAGCTCGCAATTTGCCAAGTTAGTGCATACCCTCATAAATTTAGGGAACCATACCCAAACAGATTCGTGCCACTTAAACCACATCTCCAGAATAAAGCTCGCAATTTTCAAATTTACTGTATCACTCCCCCAAAAAAAACAAATAGAGAAATAAGTTCAAATTCAAGAGTCAGCATATTAACCAAGGAAAGGAAAAACTGGACTCCTTCAAGCCTTTACACCAACCTGCATCCACTGATGCCCATGCATTAAGGGTCAACAATATCTTCTGGTGTGGCACAAACGATTGCGGAGGCCTTGATGAGAAACTCAATGAAAATTCCAAAGCAAAATCCAAAAGCTCTGATAGACATCCCACAGCCTATTAACAGAATCAAAGAAACATGGAAAATAAGTTTCCAGATTATGTTCAGCATAATATAATAAGTTCAGGAACCCTTGCCTATTGATAGAAACAGAACTCAAACACTGTATTAATTTCACTACAGGATGAAATGAGATGTCCAAAGTATCATCAGTCTATTACAAAGAAATATTCAATATCGATAAAGAATTTTTTTTTTACAATAACCCAATTAATAAGAGCATAGCTTGAGTAAACAATCAAACATGCACAGCCAAGCAACCATATGGAAGAAACTGGAAAAAATAAACAGGTAATTGTGATCAATATTACTTGGTGTGATCCTTCAAGATCATCCAAATGAATTGATGTAAGTTTCTGCAGTAATTTCATGTCCCAAAATAAACTGGTATAATCAACTGGAAGGAATGTATCCTGCCAGGCCTCAAATGCAGATTTTTGGCACAACATTTCACGTGAAAATGAACAACAAGCAGCTGAATTTTCAACAAATGATGAACTGTCTTTGGATCCTGTATTCAACAGCAACTTCTGTTTTTCATGTTCAAACCTTCTTAGCAGCACCTGTGGAACAATTTTAACAATCAAATGATTAATGTGTCATTATAGATATCAATACAATCATGACAGGTACAGACCTGATGAGTCTCCTCCAACTTCTGAAAATTATGGATATTATCCTCATGACTCCATTTCACCATTAAAAATGATGAGTTTGAGACATCTATACAATTATAAAATACAGAAAGAAATAATAAGTATCCACTGACAAGCCACATAAACAATTAAACAACAGTAAATATGATTACATTCATCGCCATCAACAAGGCATAAAACCTGAAACATTCATATATAGACTTTCATTGTACAGCATTAAAGGCAACAGAATTGAAGCCATTCTAGAAACTTCAAATTCGTTATGAGCAAACTGGGAAAAAAAATTAACCTAAAAGGAAAAGCTACAAAGTAGACTGGCAGTACAGGAAGCAAAAAGTAAAAAAGTTATAAACCAATCTTTAGAAACATCAGTTTAGGGCAAGGAGAAAAAATAGGAGATTATAAGGAACCCAAAATTACTGTTTCTAGCATGAACAAATAAACTATAAATAAGAAAGGATTCGGTAGAGTTGAAGACAAAGGAAATAAGTGTTGCCCACATTGATTAGTATGGAAAGAAAAATCAAAGAAAATAAACAATTTTGAAACATCAGTATCATAATTAATATAATAAATTTTAGAAGATATCACATGCAAAAAAAAAAAAAAAAAAAAAAAAAAGCTTCGAGTTCCAAAGACGGAGGCCACAGCCCAGCACATCAGGCTCCAACCTAGTGAGGTTTATAGAGGGTAATGCGCCAGTTTAACTTTTTAAAGAAAGGGACTAAATATACACCATCAGGAAATTTCTCATTCCCAAAGAAATTTATTTAACAAGAACTGAAACTGGCATATCTTTCAACTAGATAGGATAATAAGACCAAAGGATAACATTTGATGCTCATTTTTGTATATCCAAATAATTCTAACTCTCAATGTGAGTGGTGTCCTAATACCCGAATAAAAAATGTTACAGGGGAAAGAAAGATGGCAATAATATACCTTCCAAAACGAGGAAGCGGAGATCACGATCAAATGATGCAACAACATCAATAAGATGACTGCTCAAATTTCCTGGAAGTTCTGAATAGAAAATTAAGAATGAACATATAAAAAGAATAAGACATATAAAAAGAATAAGACATATAAAAATACAAAGAAAATTAAAAAAAATAAAAAATCATTGGAAAAAATATTCCCAGCTTAAGAATAATTGACTAGTTAACTAGTTAATGATGCTCAGCTTGTGTGCAAGTGCTGAGTTAATTAACCATTTAAGAAGTTAAAAGGTTAAATGTTCCAAAACTGAGAATACCTTGACCATGAATTGTGCATTCGAAATTTTCCAAGAAATAAATAACAAAAGAGGACTTTAAAATACTAAACCTTGGTATTTAGCTCCTGTCTTTCTTGGCCAAATTGTTTCAACAAATTTCAAAATCTGATGATGCTGATCATGTAAATCTGAGGAGGGCAAAAATGGGTGACCACCATGAATCCATAACAAGGATTTTTCTGATAAAGAAAACTTCTTCAATTTTTGGCTCTCCATCTGTTCAAGAAGTAAAGATAGTCTGAATATAATACAAAATATGAAAGATATAACACCAAACAAAAAATGTGAGAAGAAATAACGGTGCATTCACTAAATAGACGATACTTTATTCTTAGCTTACCAAAAAATCATCAACTGCTTCTGGACAGATATCTATAAACTTTTGAGCATCTTTCACCAAAGAATGCAAAGAAGTTATCATCTGATCAAACTTCAAAGAAACAAAGTATCGCCAAAATAAAACATGGTCCTCAATGAGGTTACAGTATAACTGAATTTTACAGTCAAATGACTGGTCCTCAATTAGCTTAGGTTCTGAAACAAATTTGTGAAGTATTTCATCTTGCAAAATATAAAGGGACTTCAAAAGTGGAATGAAGCAACTGGCTTCTTCATCAAAACTGTGTTGGCTCTCAATATTCCTTTGCTGGAATGTTAGCCTTAGAGGATCAAAGCAACTAATAGCATTAGAGAGATATTTAGTTTTGCTATTTGATGGACCCAAATTAACTATATCAAGTGACAACAATGGAATTAACTGCAAATCAACATCTAGTTCGTCACGGCATGAAATATACTCCCAAATAGGATGTTTCATCATCTGTTCTATCAGTATGACAAATTTATTAAAGAACTGGCAGAATGGCTGCATTTGAGAACTCAACCACTTAAACCTTAGAAGATAGAACTTAAAATCACTTTCAGTAGCTTGTTCAATTGTCCAATTGGCTGCAAAGAATAGCTTCTTATTTGTCAACTCTGAATCAAATTTGCACTCCCCTTCATAGTCAGAAATCCTCACATTTGAAGCCTTAGGAAACATAAGTTCACCTAAAGTCGTTAAATCCATCATATATGCCCTCACATTACTGGGAGTTCGCAAAGAAGCTGTTGAGTGTCTCTTACGAGCAATTTCATATTGATGAGACACAATCTGAGATCCCAGTGATTCCAGATACATGCAGTTCTGTTTGATAGAAGCTTCTTTGGAGTAATATACAAAATCCCTTAAACAGAGTGGCAATGGCCATCCTCCTGGCAAACTCAAAGGACATACTGTCAAATCATCATACCCAGCAAAATTATGTACTGATAAATATTCAGTTTTGGCGAAATTAACTATTTTCTCTCCCTCACCACCTAATGAGGAGAGATATATATGCTCCCAACTTATTTGTAGACTCCAAATAGGACAACAACCATTCCTCAGAAGCTGCAGAAACAGATGAACCCAATGTGAGAGTTCAAGATATGTAATGTGATCATGAAGCTTCAAACCTTCCCTTTTAGCATAAATGTGGGCTGCAGCCATTGAATCAACCAATTGAGCAATTGGAATACCCGATAAAACAAGAAACCTCCTGACATCTTTAAGTTCAATATCTTCACCATTGTATCCACTTACATCATCTAATGCCCAATATGGCGGGAGCATAAATATTTCAACTCCCCTATTACGCATTGCTCTTGAAACTTCACCATAGTGGGGATTAACTGTGAGGAACATGCGGAAATGAGGGTGCGGATGAATAACCAAAGGCTTTCCATCAATGGCTCCACGCTCATTCACCGTGATTGATCCACAAGGTTCCACCAATGAGTTAATTCTATCAAGAACCTAGCAACAAAAACAAGTAAAAACAATTACATATTATCAATCTACAGACTTGTACTGCCGCAGACCTTCGGTAGAAAAATTAATCAGTTCAAGTGATTAACTACAATGAATCGCTATAAAGATCTTGCCTGCAAAACTTCAGAAAAATTAAACAAGAAAATCATGTCATCTAATTGCTTCTAATTTAGTTCACTTGGGGAAAACTATTACAAACAAATTTCAAGATACTTAAATACATTAGTAAAAAAAGAAGGATGATGTGCAAGTGTAATGAGCCATATGAGCTCAACAACAACACATTCATAGAAAGAGAGAGCAAAGAGAGATTTGTCAATTAACACAGTTCACACACATTATGTACGAACTGCAAGGATTAAATACAATTTTATTCAAGCAAAATAAGCTTTTAAAAGCATGAACTCGCAACGCATCATACCGTGGGGTTACATAGATTTGCATTCTCCAACACAATCCATTCCCCTTGCTCAATAGCCTTGATCAACAGTCCTGTAACCCATTCAAATTTGGTTGAAACGACACTTTTTCTATCATCTGCTTTCATCTTTAAAACTGTCTTCGTGGCAAAATCAAGATCCTGTAAAGAGTAGGATAGAGGAAGAGAACTCTTCTCTATCTGCAACTTTAGTTGTTCAATGAACCAACTAAGAGAATGTACTATTTTCTTCTGGTTTTCAAGATAATTTGTAGCAGAAGATGACAAACTATCAAATTTATAGCCAGAGAGGAAAGCAATCCATCTAATGTAGAAATCTGTTTCCCTGAAAATTGCATCCTTTGAAGCCTCCAGTTGCAAACTAATGAACTCATCAACATAGCGCTGAATTTGAGTAACTACGTTGAAAAAATTACGCATCGCGTCATACTGTTCAAAAGATCCCAACAGTTCAGATATATCTGTTGCAGATGAAAGATTAATTTCATTTAGCACATTGCCCGTTAGATTAGCTAGTAATCTTATTAGTGAAGTTTTCCCAGAGCATGATGGCCCAGTCAAGATACATAACCATTGACGCTCTACACATTGAGCAGCAGCTTCCAAACTTTGACGTATTTCAGGTAGCATCAGGAGCTGTTTGCTTGAGGATGTAGTTAATTGGACATGATTCCTCTTAACAGTAGCATTGCCCACAATTAAATGTTCTGAGTTGAGTTGAACACGGGGATATGGATTTATAAACGGTGTCTCCTCAAATACCTCCTTGAAAACTTGTAAGACTTCCTTGCGATCAGCTGCTGTACGCATTCTCTGAATATAAACAATATTCAAGAAGGAATACAATCCAGAGTGCTTCGGTGCACCTAAATTAATAAAAGGAAATATCAGCATAAAAAAGGGAAGGACTCTCCAACAGACATTACAAATAAAATGAAGAAACCAGCAAAAAGTGCAGATTCAATTTAAAAGCAAAAGGAATATGGATGATAGAACCTTGAATTATCTCACAAGACCGAAATATATCACGAAGATTGAACTCCCATGGGAAGCCATCCTTGGCAAACTTTTGATTTACTGTGGTGTCTTCATGCATCCTTTTATTGAATAACACTAGCTGTGAGAGTAGAGGTTGAGGGATGGTCGGAAATTTTGATTCACAGATGGATAGATAGTCTTCCTGAACTAACTCATCAACGTATACCTGTATCAACAACCAAAAACACAGATTTGATGAATCTTTGCATATTCAGTACAAATGAAAATATTTGAGTGACTATTATTTAAAAAAAAGAGGAAAAATAGTCCGAAACAGGAAACCTTGATTGAACACAGCAAAACAAAACATAATTAGAGAATCTTTAGGTTATAAATAATTCTAACTACTACACAGGGGGTTTTGGATTTGAATTCCACAGGTTTGCTAGCTTGAACATATCTACGTTTCAACTATTATAGGCCCAAAATAAATAAAATAAAAACATACCATCAGCATACCTTTGTAAATCGATTTAGGAATGACTTTGGAAGGCCTTTTCGGCCACCACCTTGATGTGCTGGATTCTGACAAGCAAAAACTCTAAATGATGGTGGACATTTAAAAGTATTTCCCAGCTCTGGTATAAACACCTCAGCTCTGTGGTCCAGAATAGCATTCAAACCCTGTTACAAAGAGAACTGTATTAAAGCAAAGAAGGCACAGAAAAGGAATAAATGGAGATTAAGATTGATGATTAAAATACTTCTAAAACAGATTGTGGAGCAAGATTAAGCTCGTCCAGCAAAACCCAACAGCCTTCCTTCAGTGCCTGCAAATTTCAGTTGGAAATTAAAAACATATCAAAAGCAGAGATGAACATGATATGTTACAGAATAAGACAATCAACCTGCAATAGTATCCCATCAGACCAAGAAAACTTCATCCCCTCATCACTTTCAACAGGTAAATCAGACCCTAACAGATCCATAATATCAGTCTGCACCAGAAATACATATATTAATATGAAAGATTAGACTAAGAACTTTTAAGATGATAGAAATGAAGTCGAACAAATTATTATAAAGAACTCAGTGCCAACCAAGACTAATTACTGACCTGCTCTGAAAAGTTTATTCGCACCACTTTGTGCCCAGAACATTTTCCCAAGGCAATGATTAAACTAGTTTTTCCTACACCTGGGCTACCTTCTAGTAAAACTGCATATGTACAATCATTTAAAACAAAGAATCTAATAATTTAAATATGAAACTTCAGACATAATTAAACAAAATTAAAATGTAAATGAAGCAACATACCAGGCTTTGGAAGCTGCATAGCCCGCAAAACTCTCAGGGCATTCCTGCAAGTAGTAGGCGCCATGAATTCGAACCCACCATCCTCAACAATGCCAATACCTATATGTGTAAAACAAATTAATGCAAAATAAACACTAGAGACAATCATAATGGCAGTATTTCACAGTGTAAAAATATTATAAAGGAAAATAACACTACAAAGCAAGAAGCGAATCCTCCTAAAAATACTAAATGCAAATAAATAAACAAAACAATTAATCACTAGCTCATAACACCACTTTGTCCTGTACAAATTACAAATATTTTAGGTGGAAAAACCCCAATTGATAGATGACGGTGTATAAAAACAGAAATAATATTTTCACAAAACCAAATCAGATAACAGAATTGCAGCACCACATTATTATTACCTTTATTGATATAGAACGGATCAATTCCAAATTGATCATCATATTGCGTATTTTTACTGTGTGGCACATCCATAGCGGAGCCAAATTCACCCCAACTGTAGTTTCCCATTCTTGAAAGCTTTGAATATAATAAATTACTTTCATCAACCTGAGAGAATAGTCCAGTCAACATTTACAACTTACACCATATACAAATATAAGCATTCCACAAACAAATTACACCATAAAACTATAAATACAGAAGCATTCATAAGAATTTAGCAATACTGGGAAATAACTGACTGCCTCATAAAAGAAATTTAAACATATTTGTAAGAGATGAGATACTTGCGCATTATATGTGCATTTTGTATTTTCTGCTACTTTACACCTTTTATAGCTGCTCTAACAGATTAAATTTCTGTCAACTTAGTTGTATAGACTCATCATAGAAATACTCATAGTCATGCATCTTTGATCATAATTGAACTCTAAGAGATTACAGTGACTCTGCTATATTTTCTTTGGCTTGCTATATTTCCATCAAAATGACTGGTAGGTGGATACTGTTGTGCGTTATTCAATTTCAATAGGAATTTTAAAGGATTGTATAAAGCCAAAACATACTCTTAGCTTTTGTAGAACAGTGTAAAAAGATCACACATACTCTAAGCTATAGGGAAGAGTAATAAACATTAAATGCTCCCATTTTCAATGTAGTGCATAAATGATGAATAACAACGGGAGAAGCATACCCTTAGCTTTTGTAGAAGAAAGGAAAGACATCTCTCCCTTAGCTCTGCAGCATCCCTTTTGGAAAGTCCTGACCCTGATAAAAGTTTAGCAACTGTCAATAAACATAAATGTCTATGCAAAATTCTACAATATGTCTTTGAATGGTGTTTCTACTTCATGAATTTTGGGAGCTCATAACTGAAGCTTTGTGCGACAAAAAGTGATAGTTTAATACACAACCATTTGCTGTATTAACCTAACAGCTTTTAGCCTTAAGCAATGTGACTTCATGATATACGACAATAATATAAAGGCTTAAATGCACATTTTACCATTCAACAATTACCATTTTACAAATTTGGCAACCCAAGTATTACTTTTGTGCATTTTACCATCAAGTTTTTAATTTTACACATTTTACCTCTGAAGTTTTTTTTCCACACATTCTATTATCATGCTTTCCACATTTTACCATCATGTTGGTAACAAAACGTCATTTCGCACAAAAAAAACAGATAAGAAGACTTGATTTTATAAGGACACACCATAACTTCATTACAAATGCGCAAAAATTGGAAGTGGCAAAATGTGCAGAAAAAAAATACTTGAGAAGTGATATTCGAAAATGATGATAGTTGAGTATTAAAATATAGCATTACCCTAATACCATGATCACTACTACTACCACCACCACCACAGCAATCATAACAAATATGAAATTTATTATTAATTTTAAAACTTTTAGTTACATTATTGTAGAACTCTTCTTGCCAAAAAAATAGATCTGGAAAGATAATAACAACAACAAAATCAAGCCCAAAAATAGAACTTAATTCATCATGCAACCCAAACAAGAAAGATTCTGATATTATTCTGTTTTGGGCCCAAATGGAAAATGTTTAACACATCCCAATCCCTGGAACATACCAAAGCCCCAAGTGGCAAAGTGCCAATATCAAGGTGTCAAACCTCTCAACTTGCACATTTCACCTATTTGGATTCGGTCTCTTTTTACCCGGGACATATAAATAGGTAACTAAGACAAGATAAAAAAAACAGATATTATATAAAAAAGAATAAGGGAAGTAGTATAAACAAAAAATCGTAAACAAACAGATCATACCTAGACTTAAGCCATCAAGCAAAACAAGAAATACTCCATGAAGAAGTGCATGCTCTGGTCCTAAGCTTTTTTCCATTGTAATAAAAAAGTCCACCCAAGAAATGAGATCTCTCACTGTAAGCATTCTCCCTGGATGCAAGTTATTGAACCACTGAAATGCATAGGAATAATAAATAGCAGGTGAATAATAATATATAATGGATCAAAGAATCCATAACTAAAACAACAAATAGCACATAAGAGTGTAATAGTAGAATTCAAATATCCTGAATTGCTGACCAAAAAAAAAAAGTGGTACTCAAATAAAATTAATATGAACCAATAACCTAAATACACCAAGACTTTTTTTATTTGTGTGGAGACAATAATTAAAATGAAGAGAAATACATTGAAGGAGCACTGATAAACACATCAAGCCCTTTTCAAATCCATAAGATGAATTCAAACAAATAATAGGGAAAGACAAACACAACTCTAATACAAAGCAATGTGAAAGAATACAGAAAGAACATCTGTCACAAACATGGAATAAGCTATTCCTGGAAAACTGCAACAAATGCAGCAAAAAATGACATATTGAAGGTTGTGAAAGAAAATAGTGGAAGCACGTAAATCTGTAGGAATTAATAGATGTTGGACGAGAATCTTGGGTATGGAGCTATTATGTAAATCTATTCTACCCAAATATGTTTTTATTCTGTTTCCATATCAGTTATGTTTTTCTAGATTTTGTAAAATTTTTTACACTTTTTAACAAAATGCAAAAGATTTCATTGAATATTTCAATAACATACTTAGACCAAGAAAATTCTGCTCAATACTTTTATTTAGAGTCACCAATTTAGAACACTTGACAGAAAGTGTCATTTAATATTTCAGTACCCCATGCAAACGGAAAAGACATAAACCTGTTATATTAACCTACTTGGAAGCATGCAAATGACTAGAAATATAACAAATAATAGTGGGCACAGTGGTGTCCAGGAGTAGGGTAGAAAAAGAATACAGGAACATGGACAAAAGAATCTGCAGTGATTGGATACAGTCTACAGAGAACAGAGGTTATTGAGGATTTGAATGTTCTTTATGAATAAGAATTATATACCAACAGTAAATATCGATCAGTATAATCAACAGTAGAGGCAGCACTGAATAAATAGGAGTTTTACAAAACAGGAAATGGGAAACAGTAGAAATAGCTTGATAGCCTACTTCAATGTCAACTTGCACATTATGCAAAGATCAGTATTCAGAGATCACATTATCTCCTTGGGAAACATTGATATCCATTCTTCCAACTTGCAAACGAAATTTGGATCAAGTGGCCGTAGCCACATCTATTTCAGCTAAATTGTCCTACCTGTCTAGACTTATTATGTTAAATTTCCAGATTCAGACGTAGTGAATGGAAGAGAGACCACAGAGGAGGAGAAGAAGAAGCTAGCACTTGTTTAAAAAAAGATAAGCAAAAGCTCCTCGAACAAGATTTTGGGGAATGTCTTTTCTCTTATTAAACTTATATTTTTTAGCTTTTCCAAACTTAAGATTCACCATGCCATTTCTTTTAAGGGAAAGAAGTCCAAAGAATCCATGGAAAATAGTAATTTAATGAACCAAATCCCATTTTTTACATGCAAAAATGTGAACAATTTATGACTTCTATAGCAAACCTATGCATAACATACCTCAAAAAAACTTATCATAGCATCAACAATAAGTGAGAGTGTTTCTTCATATGCAGCACATAAATTTCCTGTAACTTTAAACTTAGAAATTCTGCAAAAGAAAAAAATCAAATAAGCAGGTAATAGATTTAAATCATCTATAAACACTGAAGCTAAACTAAACACGAAAGGTACCTTTTCATAGCAATGCCTTGAAGCTCATCTAGACCATTAACAGGGGGAACCCATATCTCTGTAAAGCGATTGCGTAGTGCTGGAGATAACTCCTTCTTACCATAATCACCACCAGGATTCATTGTTGCAAGAACAAAAAAATTTGAATGTGCGGTAACCTTCTCCAGATCAGTCCCTCCTTTCTCAGCCAAAGACTGCAACCACAAAAAAAAAAAAAAAAAAAAAAAAAAAAAAAAAAAAAAAAAAAAAAAAAAAAAAAAAAAAAACTCTCAGAAGCTTAAAAATTTGTAGGAATGCCAACAAGCAATTACGCTGAAAAATGACACCAGTACTAAGCAAGCACAATACATGGCAACTACTTCGGTTTATAGATGCTCAATATATTGTCTTTTAGTGAGGTTCTTTAGAACAGGTGAAAAAATAATTTAGAGCACTCTATTTTTAGCACAATCTACATTAATTTTTTTTTATCTTTATGTCTTTGTCAGTCAGGGCAATATCAATCCCACTATTCTTCGATAACATTCATACTACTTAGCAATGTCTTCTCAATCCAGCACAATAAAGATCTTCAACTTCTCAGTGGATATTTCCCAAAAGGAAGAAAGGTTTACCCTCCTCAATCCTCCCAACAATACACCTTTTGAGCAAAAAGAATAAACAAGGAGCAGCCACATTTTTCATTTTGGATACCCTCGTAATATGTTCACACGGTATTTAAACACACACATATATCAAGAGAGTAATAGAAAGAGAAGTAATAATAATGCCATCATTTGACACACCATGTGCTATAAATCTAAGTCTAAAACTGCATAAAGCAGCAAGTTTAAATGTGACTATATAGATATGGAACTTACTAGCATCCTTTCTGGTTCCAACACACTATTCAATCTCTCAAGTACACTATCATCAGCCAACGATATTTCATCCACAAGAAAAAGATCCCCATCTCTCATTGCTTCTACGAGAGGACCATCCTGCCACACAAATATGCTCCGCCACTTTTGATGCAAGCCATTCAGATCCAACTTAATTTGCTCAAGAGCCTTAAGTTCTTCTCCGGTGATATCCAAACTACAAACTTGACCTTCTTTACATTTCCTTATCATACCACTTAGCAGATCAAGGGTTGAAGAAGCATCATTGATGTCAGAAGACTGTAGCAGAAAATGACAAATCAGAATTCGCTTTATCTCAAATAGCATTGATTCAGATAGAAGGGAAAAGGGAAGAATCATTGGGCATATACAAAAGCTGCTTAAATGCAGCAAAAGCTAAGCAAAACATATACACATATAGAACTTAAAAATTCTTTGTTTGATCCTAAGAAGATAAAAAAGGAGAAAAGAACACTCACGAGGTCCATAGGAAAGTATTTACAAGTCTTTAGTTTCTTCAACTTTTCAATGATCCTTTTATACCCAGAAATCAACGCAGATCTCTCTCGCATAGGACGGAATCCCTGTGAAACATTTTATAGTAAGACCTTCAGCTAATATCAGTAATACATACATACATATATATATATATATAT
>Ga0209700_101044_pt1 | contig 55953 bp, 18 predicted proteins | sample SiratroredBW_FD_187528 | JGI IMG/M metagenome (GOLD analysis project Ga0209700, IMG submission 187528) | Root nodule microbial communities of legume samples collected from California, USA - Siratro red BW (SPAdes) (version 2) | ecosystem: Host-associated > Plants > Roots > Nodule | place: USA...
AGTTTCAACTTTTTTATATGTTTTTTTTTTTTTACTCAACTTTTCTAGACAATTTATTTCCACACTTAATTTGGTAATAATTTAGGTAACATGTTTGGTCAGCACTATCACATTTATACTTATCTTTCATTGAACCTATAAATTTTATAACACCGATATTTTCATTAGACTCGTAACCCTTTTCGACACCGTATTTGGGCTCTTAAATATGACATACTTTTGATGATAAAACTAGAGACAACATTGTTCCCATGATCCATATCAATGCATAGATGGATTCACAGGGAGCCCAATTTCCTTATCCCTTTGCTATGCAAAGCTGCCCTGTGAATTATTTAATGAAATAATTTATGCATAAGTTAAGTGGTAGAAATTTTCTCATATTTTATAAATTTTTATTTTTCATTAGTACATAAATAAATTTAACTTATACAAAATTGTTTTTTTCTCGTTTAAAAATATTTAAAAACTTTTATGCTGAAGTTTCTTCATGCATACATAACCTCTATAGTTGGGTGAATGATTGATTAGTGAGTGATTTCTCACACAGCTGAAATTTCTGCATCATGCACCATTCAAACAAGTGCATAGAAGACTTTTTGACTCTTTACTTTGAACAGTTTAATTTCTTAAGTTGTCACATTCACATATTGAACTCCATAGAAATATTGATAAAATAAATTTCAGAATTAGTTGGCATGATTCCTCACTACTTTTGCTCTGGAGTGAGTGTGAAAATTATAATTATAGGAATATATGGATTGCTAGATACCTCAATAATTGTACGGAAAGGAAAAAATGTTGAATAGATGATTAGGGATATCTTTCGTTTCAGTATAAGTTTTTTTTTTCTTAGTTTTTCGTTTTAATAGATTAGTAAATCGTAGTTGAATTTTGAAGTATTAGTTTATTTGAGATGTCAATTTATAATATTTAACATTAGTTTTATAAAAGAAATTAAAAATTTCTTGTAATTGTACTTATAAAAGTAAACTTTTTTGTTGAAGTCTTTCTTTCTTCAAACTAATTTTGAACACGAGTAACTTATATAAATTTTTAATTGGAGACAAATAGTCTATAATACTTTCAAAATATATTATAAATATAAAATCGCTTAGGCCGATGAGCTAGTTGAAATATTCCATAAAATAAATTGCCATTTTAAAAAAATAGTGGTCTAATTTAAAGCATTTCAATTTTAATCGAATTCATTTAGCTTACAATCCATACAAAATTAGGTTGGCTTGATTTATATATAGGTTTACAAGTAGACTCACTTTTAAAGTATAATTTTGAAAAAATAAAGAAATATTATTATTTCATTAAAAGAGTACGTTGGAAATTATATATTAAATTATTATATTTTAAGTTATATTTTTAAAAAATATTTTATTTTTGTTTTCAATTTTAAAATTACTTTTTCATTTTCTTTTAAATCAAACCAAAATCATTCGTTTGGTAAATATTAGACAGTAAAGAAGGTGTCATAGTTCATTATAAGAAATACGGTTTTAGTATGAGAGTTAAAAAAAAGTGTTATATTATATTATATAAACAAAAACTTTAATTACTGTTACGTTTTGAGTTAAAAAAACGATATTTACATTGTTTGTTATTTTGTAAAAGGTGTCATTTTTTTATTTAGTAATTTTACTCTCCTCTTAATGTTAAATGAAAACGCACGTTTATGCTATTATCATATCCATTTCACCGTAAAATATGAAATTGGAGTATAAGGAAACTCACTTTGAAAGTATAAGGCCTTGTTGGATGGGTAGAAAAAGGTAGAGCTTGGGGCCAAAGGGAGATGCTAATTTTGCTTGTTGGCACACATTCTTGGTCACATATAATAACTACCTACTAAAACATAGAGTCTAGGTGGGAATTTCTCTTCAAGTTCCAAACCACTCATGTCATTCTTTTAATCAGCTTCGACTCTTCAACATGCATGTTAGTCTGGTTTCTCCCATATATGACTTGAAACGTGCTTCAAAGATCTGGAAGATGGTGCAAAAATCATCTTTCAAATAACTTACGTTCCTGGAGGAGGAAGGCAAGTGATCTCTGCTTGTCCACTAGCTAAAGTTTGTGCCTCTTTATATAAGTGTTGGAATCACACAGTGAGTTGTAAATGCGTTGTTACTTTGTGAATTATGAGCTAGTTATTTATGTTAGTTATCTTTTTAGGCTTTTTATGAGTTCATTTGGAATAAGTTGACTGTCGTAATTCTTAGAGTGTTTTGTAATTCTAAGTGTATATTTTGCATGCATAATTAAGGTGAATAATTCAATTTAATACTTCTTTTGCGTTTTTTACGTTTTGATTCAATTTAATACTTGTTTTTTGTGTTTTTACTATACGTGTATAGTAAATTAAAAGCTCTTTTGATTTGATTAAAAAAAGATAAATGTTTTTATCATATTGGGTCAATATCGGTCCAACAATTTGTTTTTTATATCGTATCTTGTTCAAACTATTTGCACTTTTTTTTTAAGAAATAATGATAGTGTTATACTCACATGTTTTACTACACTTCTTTATTATTATTTTTTCTTTCTTTTCTTTTTTTCCCTTCATCCTGCTCCCTTCTCTCTCACGCATTGCAAGACATCCTCAGCATTACAATTCCTTTTCCGTCTAACAACTACACACAAATTACTCAGTCACTCTTTCCAATCACTACAAACTTCACCAAAATTTATCAATTTCTCATGGTTGTTGTATTGTTTAGTTCCCCAATCTTCCAAATTTTTTAACCCTTTCATGATGACTTGTGTGAAGTCCTTCTGAGGAGTCTCTCATGATGGAACCTTCTCCTTCACAACCGGACTTTGCTCAGGCTGCCTTTCACGCGCTCAGTATTGTGCCTCTCTCTCTCTCAACCTCTTCTCTGTATATGAAACAAATAGAGGATAGGATTTTGAGCTCTTTGGGCTTCAAAAGTTTCATTCTCTCTTTTTATTTACTTATTAAATTAATGGATTGAAAAATATATCAACTCTCGAATAGTCAAGGAGGAATCACACCAAGCGAAAATAACAAAATTTCATAAAAAATTTATAAGAGAACAACAATTCAACTCTTCAACAAATAAGAAGAAACAATTTAAAATAATCCCAATAATATGGGGATGAAAAACAATTGTCAAATACATAGCAAAATAATCACGAAAAGAAATTCAATACCAATACACAATCTTTTAGAATTTTTTGACAAAACCAAGAGAAATGTTGAAAGATTTCTTGAAACTTGTTGAATGTCCTCTTAGAATAAATAATGAAAACAACTCAGTTTAATCTCTCTAAATATTTCTAATTGCACTTTGTAAAGTATGATATGTATTTTCTTATATTGAACCAAAGGTTCAGTTATAGAAAAGCTTTGAAAAACTATTTAAATTTGATTCAGATACATTTAATAGATTACCTTAAGTTTTTTAATAAAATATTTATAAAAAAAAGGCGAATGTTAGTGAAAAACACTCTCTATTTTAATCAATTATTTTGTTTTTCATCAATTATGAAAAACCTAAGAACACCTTAATCAACTATTAAGTGTGTTAACTACTATTCTTAGAGACTAGCTTAGTACTCAATTATTTGCTCTTTATTTTAATCCGTTATCAAAACTTATAATCAATCATCCTTAAACCCTAATCAATAATCATTTTTTAGAACTTGTTTGACTATAATGCATTAAATCCTTTATTCTTCTTTACATAATCTCCGTAATATTTGGATCAGGTTATTTTTTCTTGGGCAATGTGTCTTTACTTGATTTTTCCTACTTGTGCATAACCATACGAGATAAATATCCATTTTAAAGTTGTCAATGCTCTGTGTTAGAGAATTTGTAGAAAAAAAAACAACTTTTACTCAAGCTTTAAGAGATCTTTTAATGTTCATTTTAGCTTATGATTTGTTAGCTTATTTTGCTATGATGGCAAGTGCACCAGTTACAACGTAGCAAGTAATAACCATCAGATCAAAAAAACAGATTTTTTATCATGTTACGATTATTATTATTATACTTATTAATTATATTTACAATAATTATTAATACAATATTAATATTATTATTATTAATACTATTATTATTATAATAATAATTATATTATTATTATTATTATCAATATTATCGATATCATTATCACAAATATTACTTTTATTATAAATATTCTTAATGTTATTATTATTAAAAAATTATTATTGTTATTATTATTATTACTATTATAAATATTATTTTTAATATGATTATTACTACTATTATTATTATAAATATTTTTGTATTATTATTATTATAAATTTTATTATTATTTTTAATATTATTTTCTTTATAAATATTATTATTATTATTATTACTAATATGAATATTATTATTATTGTTATTTTATTTATATTATTATTATTATTATCAATATGTTAAGATTACCGACACAACAAATTGTCGGTAAATTGACATGACGAATTTATTGATGGATAATTTGGTAGTAAATTTTTTCATCGGTAAATCCAACAGTAAATACTAACATATTTTATGCATTAGTAATTACTGACGGATTTGATCCGTGATAAATTAATTGTAAATTTTTTCGTCGATAATGCATTTTATAGACGCATAAAATTTTGTCGGTGATTTTTTGTCATATTTTGCACTTTTCTTGTATAAATAACTACAATTATAATAAGTTCTGATTTAGGAACAATTACATAAATTAATGGTTAGTACAAAAAACAATTAAATAAATAATTTATGTTTTTATCAACACTTGAATTCAGAAAAGGATTAAAAATAATATTATCGGTCTTGTAAGGGTTAAGTGTAAAAAATCTTCACTCTCATTTAATAAAAACATTTTTTTTTATTTTCTATCATTAATCAATGTCAACCCATAAAATTATTCATCTCAATTCCTCAGGAAATGAGCCTAAAATTATCTATTAACTATAATGCCTTGATCAATTATATAAATGATCTTGCATTCTCTTAAGGGTCTTAAGACAATAATTTAATCACACTCTATTCCTATAGGCGTTATGTATAGAATTAAAATACTGATATAATAAAAAAAAGACATAAATATTAAAATAGAAATGATTGCATTATAGTTAAGAAAGATTTAACCTAATCCTGACAATAGAGAATTTAGTTTCTCATAGACATGAGGATAACAAACCTTACAATAGAGTAGTGGAATAAGAATAAGACTCCATGCGAAATCCTAAGATTGCCTTCCAAGAGTGAAATTAGAAGTCCAATAACCTAAGATTCCTAACCCTAACATGAGAAACTATTAAATAAATTTAAAACTTGTGCTTAGCTTATGTCAGCTACGACAGGCATGACTAGATTTCGGTATTATTTCGAATTCTGGGCCCAATCTAAGTCAGGCCTATGTGATGTGCGTCAAACACATTTATCTAGAATTGCTCTCTGGTCCTCCTACGTCGGGCTCAGGTTTGCTACACCAGGCGTGGTTTCTTTCATTCCAATTTCTCTTTTCTATCACTCTTTCAAGTCTTCCATCTTCTATCTTCTAATCCAATACTTTTGTGCTAAAAAATAATCCAAAAACCCAAAATTAGTAATTAAATCTTTTTTCTAACTCTCATAATCAATTATTAACAAAATTCAAATAAAATTGTGAATTAAGCAAATTTTATGTTTGGAGAGAATTGATTATCATAAAATAGGTTTACACACATTTGTCTTCTCATAGGAGAAGTATGATCATGCTTTAAACTTAACTTTTTTTTAGCACTTAATCAAAATCATATGGTGTTAAATTTTTGCCTTAAGACATAATTTATTGGTTTACTTATAACCTTGAATTACTTTTTTGTAAATATTGAATTATTTTTTAATTAAATGGTACTTGAAAATTACAACTTTTAACAAAAAATAAATAAAAATAAAAATCCTCATCTAATTAACCCATTGAATTTGAATCCACTCTCTGAGTTGAGAGTTGGCTTAAATTGAATTTAATATAAAAAATACAAAAATCCAATCAAACTTAATATTTTTATAATGACTTAGTTAATTAAATTTGTCTAATTTCTATCCAAATCTAAAGACAAAAGTCGTGATAAGAACTAGAAAGAGGGCTAGAAAATATTTAAAAAATATATATAATAAATATATTAAAATAATATAGCTTAGTAATAATTTGTGATTTATGTTATTAATTTTACTTAATCATATTAAATTATTATTAGTATTATCATATCTTTTATTATGATATTTAAAAAAATCTTATTATATTACAGAAATTACTATTTTTCAAACTAGTGAAAGCAATATGTGCATGTGCGTTTAAATTTTTAATAAGTTAAATAATAAATTTTTCTAAATTCTATCCAATTCAATCTAAGAATCCTTAAGGAGGCTTAGGTTCCAACAAATAGAATTGGTTTATTTAAAATATAATTAATGTAATTATATATAAAATATAAAATAGTTATGTAATTAGGTTACTATAATAAATTCTATGATTTGTAATTATGTGATAAGGCTGTAAACAAGAATTGTGTAATAAGAAATAGAAAGAAGACCACTAAATGTTAAAAACAATATCAATAATATTAAAAGAATATATGTTACAGATAATGTGTGATTTATATAATTAATTTTAATTAATTATATTAAATTATTATTCTTATTGTCATATTTTTTATTATGATATTTTTAAAATAATTTTCTCATTATTTATTTTTCGGAAATTATTTTTTCTTAAATTAGTGAAAACGCGCACGTATATACATATGTCTGTTCAATTTTTTATAATAATAAAAATATATAATTAAAAAACTTAAGTATTATTATTATAATTATTAGTAAAATAAATAATATATTAAATTATATTGAAATTATGAAAATCATTCATGCAAAAAATTATATTTTATTAATTTTATAATATTATAGTTACAACATAAAGAGCAGTTACAATTTTTTATAACATTAATTACTCCTTGTCATCGATAGTCTTTTATAAATCAATAAAATTACTTATATTCATAAAAACAATATATATATATATATATATATATATATATATATATAACAATGATAATAATAAATTATAGATTTTATATTATTTTATAATGAAATAATAATTTGCTTACTTATTGTCACGATCTGACACCAACAAATAATATATGTCGTCTTTCCCTCAGCATCTAGCTATATAATTGACAGTTGGATTCCAGCATAAAGGCATACATCTTCAATTTTTTGTGTTGATATCATTTATACACATTTTATATTACATCTGGATAAAACTATTCAAATATACTTTTCTAACCATCAATTTTTTATTCTCCCCATTCAGTACTTTAAAAGTATTTTTGTATATGCACATGGGTATTATTGCTTAGGAAAATACTTCTAAATGGAACTAAAGGATATTATGAAATATCATGCTTATAAAAAAAATGTTAACTTACAATTACTATTTTTAATTTTTTTAATAAATTATAACTATAATTATCTTAACCGTTAAAATATAACTTGTTAACTTACTTCAAAAAATAATGTATATTGAGAAATCCTTTTAATATTTAATGAATATCTATTTTCTTTTACAATAGATACAATTCTTTAGAAAATTAATTATTTTAATAAATGTTGGAAAACTAATATTTTACAAAATTAAATATTTAGAGAAGTGATTATTTAGCTTTGTATTGAATTAAAAAAAATGTAATATTAATAGCTATTTTAATTAACATCTCATATTAAAAATATTTTAATAGTAATCATATTACACAAAAATTCTATAATAGATATATGTATAATTATTCACATATTCATCATATATCAAAATATACCTTTTTATAGAAGATTTAATAAAAATATATTTATATAATCACAAAATAAAATAAAGTTTTTCTATTAGTTTATTGAAGAGTTACATTATTTGTCAAATCCTCTATTAATGTATAACAAATAATTACAATCATTGCAGATTTAAAAATAAAATAAACACCATATATAAAGAATGGTAAACTATAGAGTTTTAAAATTTATAATCATAAATTAAATTTCTATCCCAACAAAACTATAACATATTAGACTTTCATAATTCATCTAAGATAATTTTGCCATTATTATATTTCTACAATAACTCATCATATATACACCAACTCATATGCAAAGACACTTGATTGTACTTTCAGAAGACTCGTGCATTGAATAAGATTCAGAGGTTTGCACCTGTCACTCGACTCCCAACTATGAAATCCACACAACCCCCAACCCAAAATGAATCACATCACACTCATATGATAGGGTTAATCTATATGATCTAGTCCAATCGGTTCTTTTCTATACCGTAGTATAGTCATGAACCTCCTTCGACTCTCACTACCAGGATATTTTGATCCATATGAATTCAATATACCAATAGAGTCAGGATACCTCGTTATTGATCAAATTCACAAACAATGAACATCCTAAACAATCTCAACATGGATATTTCCTTTCCTAAAGATACAATGTCGGGATCACACATCACATCAATCAACAATATTTCATAAGATCAGTTCTTAATTTACAACACTTCAAAATCATCAAAAACATATATGAAATTCCACAATCAACTCCTACAAGAAAGTTTGGAACTAGTGACCACATCATCCCCACATCTAGGTCTTCTAACTTAGGGTTCTATTGAAAAAATAAGACTAGTTCTCCTTACCTGAATTCACAAAAAGCTCCAAAAACCTAAGAATATTAGAGATAGTTTAACGTGCGCCATAAAATCCTAATAAACAATCATAGCACATCACTATAACCTTGAATTAAAAGACTAATTCTGATGATAGAAACACTACATGTAATTACAATCTAGACTTAAGTGACTAAAAAGACTTGAAAACTGACTCAAAGGAAAAAAAGATAAAAAATAAACTTACTCAATTTAAGATCCTGATCGAATAGAATTACTCTAATAACAGCACGAGTTTGATGATAGACTCTGATCATCAATCCAGTGATACATGAGATAAAAAATCTAGAGAAAATACAGAGAACTCTAAAAGTATATAATTTTAGAGAAATTATGATTTTTATAAAACTGAAACCTAAATATTTTCCTATTTATATGAACTTTTTTATTTAAAAAAATATATATTTAAGTGATATCTTTATTTATATTTAAAGATAAATTATAGCTTCTAACATGGTATATTTTAAAGCTATTCTCTAGAGTATTATAATTTATTTATAAATAAAAATACAGATTAAGTAAATATAAATGTAACTATTAAAATGTAAAATAAATTCTATATTAAAAATTATTCAAAGTGAATTTTCAATTTTTTATTTATACATTATTAATTTTTTAATCTTGCACGTAATTATTAAAATAATTATGATAATAACAATAGGGATAAAAAAATAGTGAATAATTTCTATATAAAAATATATTTTAAAAATTATTACTTTTCTTTCAATAATTATTTTCAAAAATAATTATTACATTTATAAATATTTTAACTTTTATGTTTCTTATTCACAGATCAATAATTTAAATTATATAAAATACTTTTCACCATTTTTTTAAATCTTTTTCTATAAAATTTTCCAAACCAAAATTTAAAAAAAATCAAAAATTATTTTAATTTTGTTAAAAAAATTCTTATTTACATATTTTTTATACATAATTATTGCTTAAAATATGTTTTTGTAAATAATTATTTTTTATAATAATTATTTTTCTAAATATATTTTCTAAATATAATAAAATATTTTTTATATCGTATATAATTATTTTTCTAAATAAATATTTTAAAAAAAATATTTTGTAAATCAATTTTTTTAAATAAATACTTTTTAAAAGCTCAAAATTACAATTTTTCTTTCCTTTATTTTTAAATAAAAATAAAACCAATTAAAATCAAATTTAGAATTCAACATTCGGTTTCTAATAATCGAATTCTAAACTGCCACAAAAAATTATTCAATTTAGGTAATTATTTAGCATAATATGCTATTGGAATAAAAGCAAAAGGAAAAAGTTTGCTATTTTGGAAAAAAATTATCAAAATTATCTCTTGCAAAATTCTTCCCCACCATTCCATTACTTGACCTGAAGAACTTCCAGAGCTAGAAGACACCTCGGGGTGAGGAGAAACTACCTTAGTTCGAGGGTAATACATGAGAGCTTGTAGGGACTAGATGAAAACATCCAAGTAACCATGTCTCTACTGATTAATTTTAAAAGTTGACATTTTTTAGATATGGAAATATTAAATTGGAGTATATTGCGTCACTATTAAATCTCACTACTATTCAGGTGTGATTAACACTTTTAATTAAGACAAAAATGACAGACAACGAATATGAAATTGTCAAAAGTTAGACAACCACAATGAAAAATTATGTATAAATAACATTTATACTAATATAAAGCATAACCATCAATATTGTCTGAAAATGACACGATACATTTACATTTATAAGCTCTATGAAATGATGAATTTGTAGGCAAATGTTTATATGATAATCTTACAAATGACGGTGATAGTGTTGATTAACTTGACACAATTTTACTCACACAACTAATTTTAATAAATATAATTATTAAAATACTTACATTTATAACTGTTATCTAATGTTATTTTATATTCACCCTATGCAAACATGTCCAACTTTAAATAAACTAAATACTGCACAATATTAAAAATGGATAAGAAAAGAGGACTCTTTGATAAGATGCGTGATATGATATAAAGAGAAAAGAAGGGATAGTAAAGTTATACGAATAATGGTGTAAATTTATTGCGTAATTAAGATTTAATATATTGGTAGACCCTAGGTTTTTTTTGTTGTTTTTTGGTTTTTATAAATCTAAACCTTGAAATAATTCATAGCACTACTTGCTAATAAACTAACTTACATCTAAACATGTTATGTAAAATGTCATCTAGGGCAATAACTAACATGACCTATATATTAATGCATACAATGAAATAACAATACGATAGCAAAGGGATTTGTTAAAAAAAAGTTAAATATATTTAAAAAAACGAAAATATATTTGTATTAAACAGATATTTAAACAAAAATATAAATTTAGTGTATGGTGGTTGTCTTGTTCTTCTTTTTGTTTTGGTAGTATTTGGCTAAAAAAGGTGAAGAACGTGTCAAGTTGCCTACCCAACAGAACACAACAAATCATTGTCCTTCATGGAATAAGAAAGCCTAACAGCTTTTCACGAGACTGCAGAAGTTCTATGCCGAGTCTTGACTATATAAGAGTAGCAGAACCCTCCTTTCCTCCTCAATCACCAAGATGGGAACAACCACCAAAACCATTTTCTCATCCTTTATACTCTGCTCACTCCTACTCCACCTTTATTTTTCCCAAGGGGTAGCACAAGAGGTGGCAAAATCCGAGAGCGAAGCATTAGGGGAACCAGAGAAAAGAGAAACCCTAGAAATTATAATAGGTGGTGGAGGCTCCCCTGCTCCTTCCCCTGCTCCTACCCCTGAAACTCCATGCCCCCCTCCCCCACCGAAACAGCTCAGCCGTTTAGAGAAAGCGCGTCGCGTGCTTCTCAAATTCAAAACCCTCATCGATGACCCAAACTGTTACACGCAAAACTGGAACGAGAACACTGAAACTTGTAAATTCAAGGGTATACGATGCGCCACATATCCAAAATCAGACGAGCTAGCAGTTGCAGGACTGGACTTAAACGGAGCAAGAGTGACGGGTAAAAACGGCTGCGTTTTGCCTATCTCATCTCTCTTGGGCAAGAACCAAATACCCGAGTTGACATTCTTCCACGTCAACTCCAACGGCTTCGCCGGCTCTGTCCCCAGCGATCTCGTCACACTCCCCTTCTTCTTCGAGCTCGACCTCAGTAACAACAAAGTCAAAGGCCAGTTTCCCCTCGACGCGATTGCGTCGGACCAGTTAGTATTCCTGGACCTCCGCTTCAATCAGCTCACCGGCCCAATTCCCTACAAGCTCTTCGAGAGGGATCTCGACGTCATCTTCGTCAACAACAACCACTTCACAGAGTGCCTCCCCCAGAATTTCGGCTCCACACGCGCCCGCTACCTCACTTTCGCCAACAACAACCTCACCGGCCCCATTCCCAAGAGTGTCGGCTTCGCGCCCAACCTCACCGAAGTTCTCTTCCTCGGGAACCAGTTCGACGGCTGCTTGCCCCCGGAAATCGGAAACCTCAAAAAAGCTGTCGTCTTTGATGTCAGTAAAAATTCACTCACCGGCCCCATCCCTCTCTCCTTCGGCTGCTTGAAGAGCATTCAGTATCTCAATTTGGCGCACAACAATTTCTACGGCTGCGTCCCCGACAATGTTTGTCAAATTTCTTCTCTCCGCAACAATGGGAATCTTTCCTTGGCCGACAATTACTTCAACGAGGTTGGCCCCTCCTGCTGGAGTTTGATCAAGTCCAAGGTTTTGGATGTCTCAAAGAATTGCATCCCGGGGCTCCCCAACCAAAGGTCCCCCAATGAATGCTACAAGTTTTACAAGACCAAGAAGACGTGTCCGAATCCGAGTTCCTTCTACTACGTGCCCTGTAAATCGCACTGGGGAAAGCCCACTTCCGAAACCACTGTTCCAACTTCTACGCCGGTGACTTACAAGGCTCTCAAACCGCATCGTTTGAGATTGTGATGGAGTGAGATATCATCATCGTAAATGTGATATTTCTCTGTATATTTCTCTTTCCTATTAGCTGCTGTTTTATATTCTGTATGCCCATTAATAAGCACTGTCGTGCAATTGGGCGTCGTGTTACTATTGCTTCTTTGGTGTCACTCAAATGTAATTTCCGTAAGTGGTCGAATAAAATTTGTACTATCTTTGAATGAGAAAATGTGTGCCTTCAAATCGAGTTTTGTTTGTTTGGGCATTTCTAAAAGCACAGTATTAATGTAAAGCTGTGATGTCTTTCTCTGACTCTCTTTTTTGGCACGGCAACTTTGTGTTGTTCCTTCCTCTTCCCTTCCCCACTTCCTTTCTCTCAACATCAGTTTCTTTCGGTGAAATGTCTTCGTCATTTTGCATTTTATAAAGGAACCATCATGCATTAATATATTGAAGAAGATAATGGTTCTGTTCGAACATTGACTTCAGGCGTTTACTTAGTGCATCCGTGTAGCCGCCAAGTTAAGCTAAAACATTTCGTCACAGAAAAAGGTTTAACTTAAACACGAGACGCGATCAGAACTTAATCTCTTGAGTTGGGTGTAAGTAAATACAAAATTTGTTTAGCAATTATAATTTGCTTGCTGTACAAGAATCTCTTTCATAGTATAATGCCATTACAGTCACGGTGATTTCTTGTTTGCTAGTGACTAATAATTAGGTGACAAGGACAAAGGCTACCGTAGCTAACTAATGGGTAGCTTACAAAAAATTAAGAGTCACTTGTTCAAGAATAATTTCTTCTTGCCCCTTTTTTTTCTTATTAGTATTACTCTAATGATTTTTTTTTCTTACTAGCATTAAATTGTCATATTTTTTCTTATTCTTTGAAATTTTAAAATTGTAACATATCATTTTGGATGTTACTTATAAAGAAAAGAAAACCATAGTCTAAAAGATGACTGTGACATCTTTAAAATTAATTTAATATTGAAATAAAATATTCTAACAATTCTAAGCCAATTGTCATCGTTTTTCCATTTTAATTTATTTAAAGTGAGAGTAACACTTTTGGTGATGGTTTTAGAACAATAGTTATTATTGTCAAAAAGTAATGTTAAATTTCCAACAAAATAATTTGTTTTTATTCTAATTTTTAGTTATTCTTTATTAGACAACTTCAAAAGCTTTATCATCACTCATTTCATTTTAATTTATTTAAAGTGAGAGTAACACTTTTGGTGATGGTTTTAGAACAATAGTTATTATTGTCAAAAAGTAATGTTAAATTTCCAACAAAATAATTTGTTTTTTTTCTAATTTTTAGTTATTCTTTATTAGACAACTTCAAAAGCTTTATCATCACTCATTGCTTTCTATGTATTATGGTTATTTTGTCTCCATGAGACGAATAACAAAGATTGTGATATTGTTGTTATGTTTCATAAGACAAAGAAGAAGGAATGTGTTATCATTATTGTGCCTCTATGAGAAGAAGAAAAGGGTTGTATCAATCAGGATTGATTAAAGGCCCAAACAAATAAAACAGATCTCAAATGCCTAAAAAAAATAATATTAATATATTATTATAAAATTAAAAATGTTTAATTTTAAAATTACACTTAAAAATAATTTTTAATTAAAAATTTAAAATATCTTAAATGACTTTAAGTTTATATTGGCACTATAAATATTCTTTAATCTTTAAATTTATATTGATGAATAATTATTTTAGAACTTTCTCTTAATAAATAAATAATATTTTAAAAAAAATTGAACAGTCAAGGAATCTTTGATATCAAAACTTTCTAATTTTCTATCTCTTTCTATTATTCCATCATATCCACATCATCTATTTATATTTCATTTCTTTCTCTGACCCTTCCACTTATTTTTTTTTCTTTCTTTGATTTCTTCACTTATCTCATTCTTTTCTTTGACTCTTTCATTGGTTCTTCCAAATTATTACTTTAATTTAAATGTTTGATTCTCATTAGGTCATTATCAAATTCCAAATTTATTTTATTATTCTGTATTGTGTATTTATATGTGTGTCTCTATTTAGAGACTTAGAGCCATAGATTGAGGAATTGAAGTTTGTAATTGTTATTTGTTCTTTTGAGTGCATCAATATCATGTAAAAATCAATATCAAATTGATTGATGAATTGATCTCAATATCATTTTATTTTTCATTATTATTGAATTAATTTCAAAATAATTTGTAAAGAATGGTATTAGAAATTTAGAATTTATAAATTAAATTTAAAGGCTTACTAGAGGATAGGACCAATAAATAGAAATAGACTTGAAACTTAAAAACAAGATACTACAATCAAGTTTATTGTTTTGACAATCAAGTTTATCTTTTTAACTTAGTCTTGTTTTATATGCTTATATGTTATATTCAATATTATATATATATATATATATATATATATATATATATATATATATATATATATATTAGTTTTTAGTTTTATATACAAATATGTTAGCTAGAAGATAAGAATATGGTTATTCAAAACTTTAAAAAAAGAGATGAGTTGAGCTTTTTGTTAAATCACAAAAATAGACTATGAATAAACTTATAAAAATAAACAAGAAAAATGAAATAGAACATACATGTGAGTGCTCTCCGAATGAAGAAGATAACATAGATATAGGTGAAGACAATAATAAAGAAGTAGTCAACGAATATAATAATTCTGATTCTCAAACTCATGATAACGGAGATGAAATTAAGATGAAATAATTTTACTATTAAAAATATATATGATCTAATTCAATGGAAGAATATTGATACGAAATTGAAAGACTTATTAGTAGAAAATGCCTTATTAGGATAATTGATATAGATTTTCCAAAGGATAAATATTTTAAACACTTTTTTGCATCATATTACATTCAAAAATTGCCTAATAGATAAAAAACATGAAAGAAAATGGTTCATTTATTCTACAAATTTAGATAGAGTCATTTTTTTTGTTGTAAATTGTTTAACGTTTTCTACTAGTAGACTAACTAACAAAGGTAGTAGAGATAGGAGAAATCTTAGTATTAAGTTAAAAAGTTGATGAACACATTATTAAGGTGAATGCATGGATTGATTTGGAAATGAGATTGTCTAGATTATAGGATTAGAAAATGATAAACCAATTGTCATTTTTAATCATATAAAAATAATATATTCTTTTCCAAATGCATATATAACATATAGAATAATGTTAACAATTTCAGTATCAATCAGTTGCTAAACTAGTAAAATATTATTTAAGATCAACAATGTCTCGACAAAGATTAAATGGATTAACTTTAAAGAACCAACCCTAATACCAATTGTAATGAATGTAGGCAGACTTCAAGAGAGGGCCAAATCAAACTACACAAGATTTTGCAAAAAAAAAGAAGTTTAAAGAAAAAAATTCTTCAATTGAAACAACGTACTGCAAATTTGTTTATAAAATTCTTTATCAAGTAGCAGAAAAATAAATCGCAATTTACAAATAGTCAAATAAAATTATCGTTTGATTATCCTAACAAAAATTCAATTGATTTAATTCTTGCAATAGTATATTATATTTATCACACGGAACCATAATAACAGAAAAATGATCAATTGAAACTCATAATCAACATATTGAAATTGAAATTCTAGTAATTATCAAACACAAAAAAACAAACACTCAATTAATGTGTTTATAAATGTGACAACGATTTTAAAGAGTTATCAAACACGCTTCAATGATTTTCAATTTTTATTGGTTTGAAGTCCCATAGAAAAATAATCAATTAAGATTCGATTTTAGTTTAATCAAATTTCAGTACTATTAGTGATTATATAGAAATTTGAAAAATAATACAAGAACAAAGAATAAAAAAGCACAACACATGATTCTTACACTGGTTTACTCTTCTTCAAGAGCTACATCTAGTTTTTTTGCCAACCTACCAAAAATTATACTAAAATCACAAAGTTTAATACAAAATACACTAAGATACAATCTTGCACCTTACAAGATCCAACAAAAACATTGTGCAACATCATGTTACACCCTACAATTAAAAATTCTATCTTATTGTAGTCTAAGAAACAATATAAACAAATGAATTGAAAAATCACAACACAACCACAAAAGTAATGAATAACATGTCCAAAGGTAAAAGAACAAATAAGTCACACTGTAAATTAGTCACTGGTAAAAGAAGATTTCTCTAAGATTTGCTTTCTTAAGTTCTTACTAAAAAAGATTGCATGAAACTTGAATTATCATGTTCTCTAAAAACTAATCTATGTAAAATTCTAAATTCTCAACAACTCGTGTCTCGACCTCTCAATTTATGATCTAGTATTTTATAATAATGAATAATTATTTGTAAATGTATATTTTGTCATCATTAATGAAAATTCTGTGACTAATTCAAAAAAAAGTCAACATTAACATACAAAATAGTGATAAATTTAATATTTATCACTATTAACTGTATTATTACGAAATGAAAATAATGTTAGCTTATGAAAGAAGATCATAAATTCAAATGAATTTGTGACCCACTATTATTGAAATAAATATTATTGTAATTTTAAAGTGGCATAGGACAAGTAAAGTTGTTTTATTAAGATTTTATGATTTCAGATATAAAGTAGAACAAATTTATTTTTTTGAATAACTGCTATTGATATAATAAGAATGAAAAATAATATTATATATTATTAATTTATAAACATTTAATAAATTTTTTATTAATTATATTCTTGTTAAAAGAAAAGTAATCACAAGTAATATACCAACAGTCACAAGTTTTATTTTTATCACTGTTAATTACGTTATAAAAAAAATAACCTGACTTACGAAAGAAAGATCATAAAGTTAAATCTAAAATAAATTTAATATTTTTTCCACTAATATAAATACATGTACCTGTAAGTTTTCTATTAAATATACAAATTTATGACACATTATTATTGAAACATGTAGCGAAAATAATGTTGACTATAAAAGAAAAATCATAAATTCAAATTAATTTGTGATACATATAAATTTAATTTTTAATAATTACTAGTAATATGATAATAGTGAAAATTAATACTATATGATTATTAATATACAAACACTCAATAAAATTTTTATTAATTATATTCTTGTCAAAAGAAAAATAATTTTATCATATGATATTTTATATTAATGAGTAATTATTTGTAGCATATATATTTTATTATTTTTAATGAAATGTTTGTGACAAATTACACATAGTCACAAATAATTTACATACACATAGTGACAAGTTTTATATTTATCAGTATTAATTACATTATCACAAAATGAGAAAGTAATGTTGACTGAAAGATCATAAACTTAAATCTAAAATAACATAAATTTAATACCGTTTCACTAATATAAGTACATTTTTAAGTTTTCTATTAAATATATAAATTTATGACACATTATTATCCAAACATATTTTAACATGCAATAACTAATAGTTAAGAAATAACTAATGAACTATAAATATCTAATAAATTTTATATTAATTATATTCTTATTATAAGAAAAGTTATTTTATTATATAATTTTTTATTAATTACTTATGATATGTTTCTTTTAAATTTTTAATATAATTACTGCCACAGTTTTTATTTTTATTTTTATTACTATTATAAATAATATTTGTGACAAATAAAATTTAATCACAAATAATAAATAAAGTGTCAAAATTTATGGCAAAAACTTATATTTCTTATAGTGTATGTAAACATATATAGGATGACAAACATCATAATTATACAGTTACACTTTTATTTTAGATAAAAAATAATTGAACGAATTGGAATTGAAAAGGATTGAAAAGAGTAAATCTAAAAAGTAAATAAATTCTAATTGATTTACGGTTAGTTTTAGTTGTAAGGGAAAACGAATTCATTATTTAAATTTATCTAAACCCTATGATTGCTTTCTGCGTTAATATTGTTAAGTTAATTGACTTAACTTGATTCACTAACACCCATGAAAAGACCAGTATTAGTATAATTTAATCTCATGCCATAACGTAATCTGGTTATCAACCATGAATTGAAGGGTCACTGATTTGTGAGGAAGGATAGCAGAAAGACCTAATCACAAATCACGTTGTTAATTACATTTAGATGTTATAAATAAATTATATAGCAACTGAGGACTGAACTCGTGCATATCCATTTAAGTTGGAAGTGGCTCTAATAATTAAGTGCTTTACAATGCATAAAAAACTCATAAAGTGTTCCCATGTTCCATTTAGTTTTGTGGTTTACGAAGTTCAAAAAGCCACAAAATGTGCTCCATTTTGAGTCGGTGGTTGGCGCATAATGCCACCTTACCAAATTTTCCAAGACCAAGTTCTTGGTGGGTTGACCTCTTTCCCAGTGCCAAATGTGCACCAAACCTATTGACTAGCACCCACCAGCCACTATCAGGAAAATTAAAACATGCAAATCATTTCATTATGCGACCACAGAAAAATTCATCCTCCACTATAAATCTCTAACCATACCAAAACAGTTCAACCAGAACTTTCCTCAGAAATCATAAGCATGATTTTATCTAAGCAATCTTCGGTTTCAGCACTCCACACCTTAACATTTTTTCTTTGCCTTCTCTTAGTAGATTGCCAAATCCTTGGAACCCCATTACCGCCATTAGATCCAATCCCACTAATCCCTGACATTTTAGACTTCCTAGACCAAAGAATCGCTCTGGTCTTGCCCATTGTTGAAGCCTTCAAGAACATAATAACCTCAGATCCCTTGGGAATAACAGCAACATGGGTTGGTCCGAATATATGCAACTACACAGGCTTCTACTGTGGCCACCCACCAGACAACCTCACTGCCACAACCGTTGCCTCAATCGATTTCAATGGTTTTCAACTCACTGCTCCAACACTTGATGGCTTCATCGACCAACTCCCTGATCTGGCTATTTTCCATGCAAACAGCAACAAATTTTCGGGCACCATATCTCCAAAAATAGCGGGACTCAAGTTCCTATACGAACTTGATTTAAGTAACAACTTGTTTTCGGGGGTATTCCCGTCATCGATCATCAACATCCCCACCTTATCCTTCTTGGACATTAGGTACAACTCTTTGACCGGCACGGTGCCCCCACAAGTTTTCATGAAGACATTAGAAGTTCTTTTCCTCAACAACAACAATTTCGCGCTCACACTACCCAACAACCTAGGAGACACACCCGTCGTTTATCTGACGTTGGCCAACAACAAATTCAGCGGGCCCATTCCCCGCAGCATTGGAAAAGCCTCGTCCTCGTTGATCGAAGTGCTGCTTTTGAACAACCATTTAACGGGTTGTCTTCCCTACGAAATCGGGTTCTTGGGAAACGTGACATTGTTCGATGTTGGGGGGAACCTCTTAACTGGGCCAATACCTCGGTCCTTTGGGTGCTTGAAGAAAGTGGAGCAGCTGAACCTGACAAGGAACTCTTTGTATGGAGAGGTTCCTGAAGTGGTGTGTGCGTTGGGGAATTTGGCGAATCTTTCCTTGTCTTACAATTATTTTACGAAAGTGGGACCTTTGTGCAAGGGGCTGATTCAAAGAGGGGTTCTTGATGTGAGGAACAACTGTATTAGTGGTCTTCCGGATCAGAGATCGGCGAAGGAGTGCACGGCGTTTTTTTCGATTCCAAGGTCTTGTTCGCGCCCTGCGTCGTTTAATATCATACCGTGTCAGATTCATCGGACGAAACCGCAAGAGAGAACTAAGAGGCGTTTGCTTTCGTATTCTGCTCTTTCCACAGATAGAGTGGTTTTGTAACTCAGGACAGTGTAGTGTGCACTAAGGTATACTTTGATCACATGCATATCCACACAATCTAATGGGATGAAATAAGTTATTAATAAAACAATTTTTTACATACATGTAGAATTTATCTTAGTTTAGTACCACTAGACTATAAACTTTCTTATTATAATATCCTTAGTATTCATGACTACTACTACTACTATTATTATTATTATTATTATTATTATTATTATTATTATTATTATTATAATTATTATTATTATTATTATAATTATTATAATTATGATTTTATGATTAATAATAATAATAATATTAATAATAATAATACCATTAATAATAATATTATTAATAACAATATTATTAATACTAATCTTAATAATAACAATACTAATATTATTAGTATTTATAATATTAATAATCATAATAATATTAATAATAACAACATTAATAGTAATATTAGTAATATTAACCTCAACATTAATAATAATAATATCAATAATATTAATAATATATGTTAACAATAATAATAATGTAAAGATTTGTATCATATATGTAAAATTTTGTATGTAATATTAAATTTATATACGGATGTGAATCCGTAAGTAATGCTTATTTTACATACGAATGCAAATCCGCATGTAAAATTCAGTATATACTGTGAATTTTACATGCCGATTCTCATCTATATGTAACATGCAATTTTCTCTTTTGTAATGATATGATAAATGCATATTTTCAAATTTTATTCAATGCACGAATCTTCCAAAAGTAAAGACAAGTGTCTTTGTACACAAGTCAGTGAATGTATGATATGAGTTATTGTAGAGATGTGATAGTAATAATATGATATATGAGATGATATGTAAAAGTTTGATTTGTTGTAGTTTGGCTGTGATAGAAATTTAATTTGTGATTATTTCTAAAGCTCTATAACTTACTTTTTTGTGTGGTGTTTGTTTTGTTTTTAAATCTACAATGATCGTTGTTACACGTGAGCATAGGATTTGGTAGATAGTTGGTGGTGTGACTCCTCAATGAATTGATAGAGAAACCTTATTTTATTTTATTTTATTTTGTGATTATATGAAGATATTCCTATTAAATCCCATATGGAGAGGTATATTTTGAAATACTAGGATGTATGTATGAATATTTATACATATGTCTATTATAGAATTTCTATGTGATATAGTTACTATTATATGAAAATCATGGGATGTTACATTTGGAATCACAATAGTTCGTCGTCCTTAGGATGACCGGAGGATAGTGGGTTTATTGTTTTTCTTCTTCGTCTTCCTATTTATATAGATTTTTTTTTCTTTAAAAATAAAATCTTCATGTGTCATCTTACTTATATCTAAAACTATATTCTAGGTTCTAATATGTTTATATTCTAAAGTTATTTTCTAGGGTCTTACACAAATGTCTTGTATAATGTATATATGGCATGAGTTATTGTAGTAGTGTGATAATAGTAATGTGATGTACGAGATGAATTATGAAAGTCTGATGTGTTATATTTTGGTTGAGATAAAAAAATTAATTTATGATTATACATTTTTAAACTCTCTAGCTTATCCTTCTTTGTGTGAAGGTTAAATTTGTGATGATAATGTGTTAAACATGAGTAGAGGATTTAACAAGTGATATTTTATTTTATTTTATGATTATATAAAGATATTTTTATTAAATTCTCTAAGAAATATATATTTTGAAATATTAAGATGTATATATAAATATTTATATATAGATTTGTTATAGAATTCGTGTATAATATAATTACTATTATTGAAAATTATGGAATGTTAGATAAAGTATCCATAAATATTTCATGTCAATAAAATCCTTATTCTTATAATAAATTTTTACAACTTTTTTCGTTTTTATCATATTGCTCATCTCCTGTCATACTTTTCTCCTATGCTAAAGAGTTGTGAAAAATTGTGCGGAGGGTTTCTGACGAAGTATATTTACGATCCAGAAAAAAAATAAAAGGAATCTCCGAAATTGATTACTAAGAATAGATTATAGATTGTGACTTTGTTTTTATCTTCTATCTTCCGTAGCATTTCAATTTGACATGGAAATCTAAATATTTAAATTTATTTCATGATTTGATTTTAAGAGATGAAATTATATAATCAAATTTCTTTTTTAATTATTAATATTTAATTTTTATATAAAAATGTAATGTTTAATTTTGAGTCTATATCCAAGTGAATCAAAATTTCATTTAATTGTATTATTAAGATATTAATATTCAAATATATGTTTTTTTTTTATCAAATACACACAAGACTAGGAATAAAGAATAGAAAAGGAAATTATATTTCATTTCATATCTTTTTCTAGCCAACATATATATACCTAACTACCTAATGTATCTTAACTGAGAAAAGTTCCATTGTTACTTGTAACAAAATAACTCAGTCCTACTCAACAAGCCATTTGAACATATAATAACTAAACATCTTAATTACGTTGACTGTCTAAAATCATTTATGTCCTACTTGATCACTCGGCAACTTTAAACATGTTGTATTTGATTTCTTCGTTCCATAGGTTTGATTTGTTTGTACCAAATTATATGGAATAGTTGTTGAAACAACACTACATTTCGATTTTTCATTTTTTCATCTCATTTTTGCAACTTTTCTCACTTTAAGAAATTTAAAGTTTATGATGAAATTTTTTTGACAAAACTAGTCTGTCAAAAAATTAAGTATAATCAATGGAATTTATCAAAGATGCATTAGTCTATTGGTAAATTTAACAATATAACAACTTTTGTATTTCGTTAGTATATCCATCAAATAATCAAGAAAGAAATTTTAGTTAGATTACCAATATATAAACCTATTAGTAAGTTAGACTAGTCAATCAACGAACAATGTTAGTCAGATTTTTCCATCCTTGATCTCAAGAGTGAATCTGCTCAGTATACCAGGATTGCACCCAACAGATTTAAGATGGTGACAATATATTTTTAGCAACCTGCTTAACAAATTAACCTTTGTTAGTTGAGTACAAATAGCCTTAAGTTCTCATTCTTACATACTTTGACATAGAACAGAGTTGAGAATTGAGAGAGAGAAAATATTCATTTGCCACCTAAAGAAAAAGGAATCAAGATATTCTTCTTTCATCCATCTTTCTTTGCTTCTATGTCACTTCTTCTCATTCTCTTCAAGTTCTATTGATCATTTTTTTTTCCATAGGTAGTTATCCTATTTCCATCTTTTTCTCCTTTAATGGTATCAAATGTAACATATATATAAGAAATATAGGGTTATGAAACCACAATCGCTAGAATCCTTTAATATAGAGATATCTTGTCTTTTGAATCTCTTTTATGAAATATTTCTAGAATGACCATTATTCTTTCATGTGAAGATCTTTGAATGTAGTATTATGTCTTAAGAAAATATTTTATGAGATTTATTAAACGTTATCTTTACCTTGAACTTGAAACACAACTTTTAGTGATAAAATTTTAAGTATAATTAATATTTCACAAGTTATTTAAAGAAGAAAGTATAAAGTATATTTGTGGAAAACATACTACTCAAAGAATATTTATATACGAGTCTCTAAATAACTTTGAGAGGATGTGAGAGCTCCTAGGTTTGAACTTCCTAAGCAATATAAATATCAGAAATTCATGACATAGAGTTGAGGGATGTCTATGATAATGTTTGAGGTCAACATTATATCAAAAGAATGAAAAATAAAAGGTAAAGAAATTTTTAAAGATAAACACAACTTTACTATTTCTTGTATTAAATTCAATTACTTAAATATATTTGAGATATATTTTTTTAATGCTTTTGAAATATTAACTTGTTTAATGATAAAATTATTTAAATTTATATTATTGTAGTACTTATTGAGTTAATATGACATAATTTTATATATTCTTGATAACATGTTCATAAATAAATTATCCAATATAGAGGATGGAGTAATTTTGAGTTTCATTTATGAATTGCCTAGTTAGCTTTTGTAAATATTTGTGTATTATTTTCTCTTTTTTGTAAATTTATACATATAATTATATAGATTGACTTTTAATTCGTTTTTGTCTTGATAATTTAAACACATGATAAATATTATGTTATGTAAATATTTTTTATATAAATTTTATTATTCATATATATTATTATTTATATTATGTTGAAATCTTCTTTCTAGATGAAACGTTACTAACCAAAAATCATTTAACTTTCAATGGCCACCATTAAGCTCTTCATAACTAAAATGCATAGAAAACATGAGACGTGCTCATTCTTTAATGTGGGTACCTAACCTTAACTCCTCCTGGACGGAATTTTTTTTAATCATAAGTTGTTGTGCAAAAGTTCATAAAAAACAATATAAAAAAGAACAAAAATCATAAGGATATTCTACCAAAACTCATAAAAAAAATTAATATAACTAACATTAGTAAAAATAAAATAAAATTAGTTCATTGTTATTTATAAGAATGACTCCAAATCTATAAATAAAGTGAATCCCATCAAGTTTTCACTCCAAACCAAAATATACTCAGTATTTTTGCACAAGAATCACCCTTCTTACAGACAAAGCTAAATATTTTATCTAACTTGCCCTACAACGCCAAGGAACCCTGTTGTCATCTCTCAAGGGAATAAGATAATTTGAAAATCACATTCAAGGTATATAAGATTTTCTAGTCAAATTTATCCACACTTTCCATGACAAACATAGTAGCCAAAACTTCATTATTAAAGCGGATTTAACATCAATGTATGGAGAAAAAATATTTAAAAAAATGTCATTATTATCTTGGAAAATATCATTACAAGAGGCAATACCAGAAGAATATTGATTAGCATCATCTATATTACATCTAATAGAATTTGCTAAAAATGGAAACTAGCTTCAATAATCTTTGGGAGGAGGAGTTATATATAGCCATTCTCCCTGACTTTTATATCATATGCTCACTTGTTAACAGGACAATTTATATTTTTAAATGTTTTTTCTTGCAAATTGCACAGGATTTGTGGGCACAAGAATTTTATAAATAATGCAACAATGGCCATGGAAAAAATATAAAAGATAGAAAATGAAGGAGTTTATGTTGAACTATTTATTTGTGAACTAATAATATTAATACATTATCTTAGACAAATCCTTTAAAATCTACTATGAAGGTTTCAAATTCTATATATTCGATGGGTTCGTTGTAAGTTGATTATCAAAGAGAGGATAATCATTATAACATTATATTCAGTTTCTTCCCTATTTATTATTAAATATTGAAAAAATTACATTTTATCTATGTTATTTAGGTATACATTATATACTCTTGATTTATCTTTAGTTATAGATTGTCTTATAACTGCAAGGCTATTCTTTTTTCACTAGTGTCCTTTTCGAAAAGATTTACTTAAATAATATTTTTTTTTACTTTAATTTTCTAACTAGTACTATTTATATTTTAATTCCTTAACTAGTACTATTTATTATAATTATTAAGTATTCGGTTTTTATAATCCAATAATTTCATTTTATTTTTGCTATTATTTTTTTTATATTTTTTTAACAATCTAAAAGTACAAATTTAATTCAAATATCAATAATATAATTTATTATAATTTTTTCTTCCAATTTCAATTTTACTATAAAAATATAATTACAAAATTATTATAATTTATTTCATCAAATTTAAATTTATTATAAAATTTAAAAATTAAATAATTTATCATTTATTTTTCCATTATAATTAATTAGTTTAGAATACGTATAAATATTTTATTTTATTCTATTTGTATCTTTATTATCTTTTTAAAATTTTAATTCAATCATTTTTATAGTATTTTTTATTTTCATTTGAAATAAACTAATAATCACAAATTTAGTTTCATATAAATTTAAGAAAAATAAATAATTTTTTCTTACATATTTTTTTATTTATCTCCTCCACTCATATAAATTAAAAATAAATAATTTCAAATTTTAATTTTATTTTCAATAAAGTTTTTTACTACAAAGTATTTTTCTTTTTTTATCGATTTTTATATTTATAAATTATACTACCTATATTTTTATTTAATATTTTCAACTGTATTTTTTAAATTATTTTCTTTATTTAAACCTTAAACTCTTAAAATTTACCTAATAAATAAATAAAATTTTACAATAAAATAATTTATTAAAAATATAAATAAAATTTGGAACGGTTTATTTTTAATTTATATGATAAGGAGGGGTAAATAAAATAATATATAAGAAAATTAGAATGTAAATGGTGTTATTTAAGAAAATTATAGCCTAAAAAATGCTACTTAGGTGATTTTTGTGGAAAAGGTACTACTGAGGGAAAAAAAGTCCTGCAAGATATCCCATTATTTAATATCTTATATATATATATATATATATATATATATATATATATATATATATATATATGTAATATATTATTTGTATCCCTCATCTTATCCAAAAAAATTGAAGACTATTAGGATTAGGATAAACAATATAAATTATATGAATAAAAATGGGATTAAAATTTAATTGTAGTTGGTACCATTTCGTGGAAATATTGAAGCATTGTATTTTAGCCTTAAATATCGTATGAGAAGTTCTTACTTTACACAAATGTGCTAATGTGAACTCAAATAGCACTCGTTATAAAACCCCATTCTTTCATTCCCTTACTTTGGGGCCGTAAATTGAGAAGCTTGTTGGTGGTATAAGCTGATGGCCACATATCATATCAAAAGTCGCATTTCATTGTTTACTTTTAAAAAGCTTGGAAAAAAAAAAAAGAATTGAATACTTATCTATATATAAAAATTAAGGATTGTAGTTGATTATAACTAATCATAAAAACTTATGTCCACATGGAAGGAATTTAAGGCTCTAAATGGTTGAGTGGTAGTAGTTGAACACTTCAGAATACATTATGTATGTCCACTTTGGTTGAATTAAGTACCTTTGTTCCATTTTCTTAATAAATAATCATTTCACACTCTTAAGAAGTATGTATCGTTGGTAAGAAGAAAGAGACCAATTTATTTAAAAGAAAGAGACTACTAGAAGATGAAGAAAAATAGACAAGGAAAATGAAAAAACAAAATATTGTGAAATATATTATTGCGTTGACGGGGCTTGAAAGTCACTATCATTTTTAATGTTAAGCCAAATAAAATTAAGCAAATTTTATTAAAAATAGCGTTAATTATTTTCAGACCCTGATTGAGACTTACAAAAACTAATTGAAAAAAAATAGTTAAAATTTAAAAAAAATAGTATATAATTAAAAGTTATTAAGCTAATTTATTAAAAAAATAAGTATGGGAACCACATTCCTTGTTTGCCACTTTCTGAAATCACACTCTTTTGGCACTTTTTGATATCACACTTTGAATATGAACACTTAATGATATGACCATTATCATGTTTAAATGTAAATTTCAATAATATATTTAACCCATTTGCATATTCAATGTTTAAAAATCCTCATGATTTATCTATTGACATGATTACAAAACAAACACCAAAAGAAAAAACAATTATCTAAGAAGGAAATCATACATGGTTCACATAAAGATGTATTATCATCAAAAGAGTTAAATGAAACAGAGTTAACTAAAATTATAGTTGACCAAAACCTACATTTATCAAACTAGTCATACAAAGAAAAATTGTGTTTCAAATTACCTAGATAAGTGTCTAAACAAACTAGGGATATAACTGGATTGTAAAATCTGAACTTACTGAAGGTGATAATAAGTGGAATCGGAACTGAAACAACAAATTATGATGGTTGTCAAGCTACAAAGTATAAACTAATAAGTTGGAGATTATAGCATTAATATTTTTAATGAAATCTTTCACTTAGAACTACTTCATTTTTGCTTAAATATATCTCTTAAGGGATTAGTATAATTGTTTCTTGATTTTGATGATGGGGCTAAAATGTGGTATCCTAGAAATATTGTGAAATTTTAATTAATTGTGTAGTACAAGCATGATTGAGTAAATAACTAATCTAATATGCTGGGCTAATATTCCTAAGAAAGTTTCATGCCTTATATAAAGATATGGATTGATTAGTATGAAACAGTTCTATATACAAATTAACTTAATTCAAAGGAATTGTCTTTATCAATGCTTTTGGATTGAAAGAAATCGTAATTGTTAGAAGTTAACTGCATATAGTGTCATTCAACTCAATTCATCCTCCTTTCATCTCTATCTCTATCTTTGTACTTATTTCTAAATATAAATAAACTATTGATTCTAAATTCAGAAATATAGTATATTTAATATGGTTGCAATTATAGTTTTTTTAAATTAAAAGAAAGTATATTTGCAATGAAATCTCCTGCAATTAGTTTGCTCTAGATGAAAGTCGTGTACAACTAAACTGTAAAATAAGTTTGCTCATATCAAGACACATATGAAGTAAAAATTCACACCCTAATGCCAAACTTCATTTTAGTTGCAAAAAGATGAAACTATATACCTTAGTATTAGTATCTTTCAACTTAACTAATAGAGTTGAAACAATATATTTGCACAAGCCACAACTAACTTCTTGATCTATGAGGAAATATATGAAATCAGATTATAGATACTGATCTTGTAGCATAATTGTGCAAGGTAAAGATTGTAATGAGAATATTGAGTGAAGTATGGGATATGAGATGATACAATATAACAATTAGATGCTGGCAAAATGAAATACAAACGTGTCATTTACAAATAGAAACTCAATGGAGAGATATTAAAAAGTGAAAATAGCTATACCAAAATGCAAACACTTAACTTACATGCAACAATGTTGCAAAAACTTAATCATACATGATATGGACAAACAAAATTTAGAATTCATTGAAGGAGATAAAAATGAGTAACAAATTTTAAGCATATGGACTTTTATGATCTGCAGAGAATACATATCCAACTAAGAAATCATAACAATAATGTTTCTATAGGATAAATAATAACATTAAATGAATAAAAACCACCACTACTATTGCTTGAAAGAAAGAAATGGAAAATGGAAAATGGAAATTGGAAACCTATGGGCTTTACACCGACCACAAGAAACCATTTCTAATGAAATATTACAACAAAACTAAACAACAAATATTGTTAAAAATCAATACACCACTATATTGGATACAATATATAAGAAAATAACAATGTTAAAAAATCAATATATCACTATATTGGATAAAATATAGGTTCAACCATAAAGTAACAAACATCACTTAAGCAAAATTGCATTAGCTTAAGTGAGTCAACTTTGAATAAGCAATACAAATGAAAAGTTTAAACAATACATGTATAAAGTGAGTCAACTTCGACTAAGCAATACAAATGCAAATTTTAAGCAATACATCTTTTATATGTCACTTAAAAGCACTGAATGATTAAATGACACAACACACACTTAAGTGACAATTGTTTAAAAGAACAATGAAACTTAAGCTAGTTGGCTTAAATATCTTCACCATACTTTAACAATTGCCACTTTAAGCAGGAACAAATCACCCTTAAGCAATACATAAAAGTTAAAAGAAAAGTAAAGATGAAAAATAAATTAGAATGAGAAACATTTATTATTGTAACAAAATGACAAGAAAAAATAGAGAAAAAAAAACTAAAGAAAGAAAGACAATATAAAGTTATTTAATGAAGTGTACAAATAACAAATAACAAAGAGATTACTTAAGCAAGAAAGGAAAATAAAATACTAAAGTAAAAGGACAAGGAGAATAAAAAGGTTGTAGGTAAAAGATGGTAGTGGAAACGTCTTATATAAAATGTAGGGACCATTTGGACAAGGTTGTTTTTATCGATTTAAGCAATGTTTTCCAACACTTAAGCAATAAACAATGATAAACAAAATTAAACTATTTTAACTCTCAATGAGTGAAAATGTGGTAAAATTTAAAGTTCCTTTATGGCATGTACTGGTATATTCCTACCGCTTTAAATGTCTAAGAACAAGATACTGTCACAACACGTAGTTCAAGGTTCTACCTAAGCATTTGTTAATAACAATTAACTAGTGACAACATTTGTTACAAAATTAGCAAATACATGTTAGTGATGAATTTATGAGATTCATGCTAATTTAAAACAAATTTCACATTCTTCTCATGCTTCATATTATTTTATGCAATAACCTTGCTATAATGATCAAATAATAGAGGATCAAGTATGTATCTAAGAATCATGAGCATGAAGCAAAAGAACATATCAAATACCAAATAGTTTAGTTGATTTTCATCATTACTTTATTACGTTCTAATGACATTAAAATTGTGAATCAAGGATTCTAACAACAAAAAGAAAAATAAAAAGACAAACAAGGCTATAACAAGAACGAATTGTTATTGACAAGACAACATATGATTGAAATAGAAACAAGGATTAAATTTGCAGAATCAAATTAAAACAAGAACTAGAACATAAACAAGACATGAATAAGTAGAGAAATAAGAAAAGGGAGGGAGCAGACTATAAAAATGGAAAAAGAGTATCACTTGAAGATTGAGAGAAATTCATCTTTCATGGTAGAGTCAAAGAAAAATCATTGTTTGCCTCCTAAGAGTCTAAGATAAGAGCTCAAATAAAAAGTCACTTAAATAAGTACATCTCAAAAATGAATTACAAAAGGAGCGAAGGTTTATTTATAAAAATGTTTATTTATTTATAACCTAGTATCATCTACAAATTCTATCCTAAATGGAAGCTAATTAAATCTTAATAAAATGTAAATGTAACTTCTAAATACATTTTGAACTAGGTCAAAAATTCAAACAAAATAATACAAGGAAAAAGTTATTTAGACACCAATTTTTAACTATCAAATAAAATTGTTGCTAATTCTGACCAAAATAACTATCAAATTAGATTTTGATTGGTAAATAACTACAAAATAAAAGTAATAATTGAATTTAGTGATAAATTAAGTCAAGATAATTGGTATCTAACATTAGCTATCAAGGTTGTAATTACTTGTACCATTAGATTCTCAATTAGTATCTAATTAAGTTAGAGACTAATTTAGAATCTAATTAAATGACATATTGTTGTTAAAAAATAATTACTAAATTAAAAAAGACACTATTTAGATGGACTTATAACATATACAAGCGAATTATTTATATTAATTTTAAATTACGGAAAGATAGAAAAGAGAGTATTTATTATTTTATATTACATACAATTTTAACATCTTATGATTATTAATTCTAAAAAATAAAAAAAAATATTATTTTTATCTTTAAAAGTAAAACCTATATTAAAAATAATATTTTGTAATAATTTTTATACTGTAATATAAAAGCCAATAGAGAAAATACATTATAAAATCTAGGTAAAATATAGCTAATTTAATAAAATATAGTATTAAAAGTAAATTATTCAATAAAATATAAAATAACATATATAATTATTAGATCCAAAAATTATCACATTATCACACCTTACTTACTTAACTTTCATTATAAAACAAGTGATACATTCTACAATAATAATTACCTTAATTATATTAAGTAACAGATACGTTACTTAATTAAATTATATATTAAAATTTTTTAATTATGCTTATTTAAAATATTTTTCATTATTTTAGTTATACTAATTAATATTTTTTTATTTAGTATTAAATCAACTATAGTTAGTGATAAGGACTAAAAAGGGAAAGTAAGAAACTTAAATTTAACAAATATGTTTACAGATTAAAAGTATATGAATATACACATTAAAAACATATTTAAACTTTTATTATATATGATTTAGATAGATACATTTAGTTATCTCTAAAACGTTTCTACATTAAATACAATAACCAATAATGTGTGCAGACTGTTTGGCTAAAGAAAGGTTATGGTAAGTCTCATTGGTCACATGCCCATCTTGGTCTTGTTTTTTGAGATACTTAGTTTTAGCATATACTTTTGCTGTTTCTATTTTTTTTTTTTTTCTCTCGTTGATCAGAAAATGGCAGAAATAGCGCATACTGTTCTCTAGTATTACCAAAAAACAGTTTAGGTTGATTAAATTGTAGGCACTAAGTGTTTATAATAGACGAAAATAAGAGATCAAACAAATCATATTTTATCAAATGAATTAACTTATATATTAAAAATATTTCACATTTATTTTTTTAAAAAATCACGTGTGTAATTTAATTTTAATCTATAATTCAAATGTACTTTTTTTAAAAATAACTTATTTAAAGAACCTAAATAAATCAACTGAGCCACTTCTCATGCACACGTCTTACCTCCCGTTTATGCAATTTTAAAATTTATTTATATTTTTAATATAAAACTAAAAATATATATATTTTTGTTTATTTTGCACAAATCTTTGAAAACAGATTACTTCTATACTTTTTCTGATACCATTTTAATTTGATAAATGATTGTTTGTTGGATAGTTTTTTTAATTCACAATTGTATTTTGTTAGTAATAATCAATTCCACTATAGGCGAAACAGCCTTACAAAAATACTGGTGATGATAGATGCTACTTATTTAAGGTTAAATGCACGTTGTCAAAGCTTACCAGGTCTTATTCTAACTTCTTTTTTAAGATCTTGTTTTATGCTAAATATACATTAAAGAATTGGAGTACAATTTGTTAAAAAAAAAAAGATAAAAATTACTTTAATGCAGGAATATAAGTTATATTGCAATCAAATAATATTTCTTTCCCATTATTTCATTACGGCGTGTAATTCGTGATATTTTTGTGGTGGATGATGGTTGAGGCCTCTTGTTGGCCCATTATGAGCCCAAAATCTAAATTTGGAATGTTAAGAACACCGTTTGGTTTGTTTAGATTTCTAACATTTAAATAAATGTAAAAAAGATAATTAGAATAAAAAATAAATTAATGCATAGAAAAATATAAGGTCAAAGCAATATTGACACAGTGGTAGAGAGTCTCCAGTAACAGAGGCATGTTCCACGATCAGAAATAATTCTGATTTTCCTTAGTATTTTGTATATGATATGATGCCATTCGCATCTTTAAAAGTAAAAGAGGTTATCATCGCTGGCAACTTCTGGCCGTACCACCACCGACACTCATCCATAAAATCCCTGACCACTGTTGTTGGGCTAGGCCGGCAAGTAAAAATATCTTTAAAATCCTCACACTGTCCTAAATCCACCACCTAATAGATATCACATGTTATTAAATACTAGATCTTAACAATTAATAACATTTGTATAAAATACTTATAATAATAGATTTTAAACTTTCAAAAATTACATAAGTGGGATTATAATTTAAACCCATATATTATATATAGAAATAGAAAAAAAAATTCTGAGACTCAAATCAGGACAGAAATAAAGCTAACTTTATTAGCTGAGCCCGCCCAATTCAATTCTCTCCCTCCTTCCGCCTGCAACCTCTAGTTTCAACCTACTAATGGACCACAAAGAGTTATACTACATTAGTTCAGTGGTATAATTGAAAATAATAATAATAAATTCAAAAAACTCCATTCATATTCTTCACCCCATTTTTTGGGGGAGAAAAGCAGGGCACTAATATAAAATACAAACTTAAATTACACCTTCTTGCTTTTAAAATATATATTTATAAGAAGACCGAGGAAAAGAAATAAAAAGAAAAATAAAAAAGAGCATTTTACAGATTCTCTAAAATCCCAAGAAAATCCTACCCTCTTCATCGCCGACATCCTTCGACGACGGCAATGCCGACAAGGAGGAACTCGTGTTTCTGCAAAAGACGGTGCTTTCGGCGTCGTGAACCTCGCTCGCGACAAGAAAGTGTCCCAACGAATCCACCAACTGAACCAAATTCTCTTGGCAGAGAAATTCGTCGCTGAAAACCCTCTCCACCTCTCTCCCGAAATCATGGACGAAAACGTGGGTCTTGCCGGCCTTCGTGCTCCGGGCCAGAACCGCCGCTGTGAAGATGGCCGACATTCTCCCGGGGGCCGCCGGAAAGTACCCTTTTGGCCCGTCGACGAGAATGACGTCCCACGCAACTTGATAAATGTGGTTGGGCAGATCGTTGATGGCGAGCTTGCATTCGGAGAATAGGAGGTTCTGGACGGGCCGGCAGTCGGTCTGGGCCTGGGCACGGGCCTGGGCGAGAAGCTTGGGAAAGTCGGAGACTTTGGTGGTGAACTGGACGTCGTAGGCTTCGACGCCGGGGTTGGATTGCTCGAACTTGGAGATGGCGTATTCGTTCTCGTCGAGGAAGACGGTGCGCCCCTGGTGGTTGAGTGCGGCCCAGAGAAGGGACTCGTGGGTGAGGCCGAAGACGAGGAAGTTGGGGCGCGGCGTGAGGAGGAGGGCTTGGGAGAGGGCGTTGATCTCCCCGGAGGACATGGGCTTGGCGGAGGTGTTGGATGCAGCGGCGTAATGGAGGAGGGCTTTGGAGACGGAGGGCGGGAGAGGGGAGAGGGAGGAGGCGGAGGATGAGGTGGCGGTGGAGGAGATGGTTGTGGTGATGAGGGTGCAGGTGAAGAGTAGGGTGGAGAAGAGGAGGAAGAAGAATAAGAGGGAGAGGCGGTGGGAAGAGAAGAGTGTTCCGGCGTTGGTTGGTGGAAGGGTTTGTTTTTGAAGGGAAGGGTGGAAGAGTATGAGCTTGGTGTTGTTGGAATTAGTCTTCATTTTGGTGGAGAAGAACAAAAGAATGTGTTTTAGTTTCTTCACTTCTGCTGATATGAGATGAGGAAGGTGCATTGAAGTTGGGAAGGGACAGAGGAATCGTGGAATGGATTAAGAGGGTCACACGTATCCCCAGACTCCTGCCATAGGTTGTGGGAACTGTAAATGCATTGGTCCACTCTTTCTTTAATTTAAAATACTACCAACAATATTTTCACCTTCATGACCAGAAAAAATAATATGGAATAAGATAATGTAACTTTGAAATGTGTCTGAAACTCAGTTAGTACGATACATATCGTGCTTAATTGTGACAAAATGGAGCATTATCCACCTGATGGCCGGCAAAGTAAGGAATAATTATGTTTAATGGTTAATGATTCAGATGTTGGGAACATTTGGCTTAATCGTTATCAGTTGAAAATCATATGCACTACCTAACTGCTATAATTTTGATAACCACCTAGTGCCGCAAGTAAAGCGATGTTGATGGCATTGACCAATAACTTCACATTGGCATCCCAAATCACGCGATCCTATAGTTTGCGGATTAGGGTGATCCTGTTGAGTAGGAAACACACATTAATAAAGTCCGAATCCCCTGATTACGAATTGAATTTTGAATTTGATTATTGTTATGGCGGCAATCAAGGGGAACTTTAACACATTCTCATTTAGACCTTTTAATACATTTTTGTTTGTTTTGTTCACGTTAATCCTAGCAACCTTTCTCCAAGCACTATGTCCTTTTTCTCATATGTTGGGTTCAACTTTAATGGAAGGGGTCTTTATTCTAAGTCACATATTTTCACCTTTTTCCACCGCTTCTCCCTTTGTTTTGTTCTTCTAACTTTCCTTTTGTTTTTTGTTTCAAAGGGTCTTACTTTCATTATTCATAATTGACAAATGGGTGAATTCAACAGTTTCTATTTTGGAAGGTCATCACATTTTGAGAACCAACCAAACTAACTAGTAAATTAAAATGGAACTCTATATCATCACGTTTATTGTATGTAAACTCTGTATGAGGTATTTTTCTCACACTCTTGAGTTCTTACTACCAGCATTTTTGTTTTATCCATATTTTGTTAGATTAATTGTATATTTTAAATATCGTGTTTTTTTCCTATCTTTAGTTTTTCACAGAGATTTTATTTTTATAAGATTTAAGCATTTTAGTAAAAGTTAATGGATATTTTTTTTTACTAGATTTCTAATCCATGGTCTTGATAAATTTTCTAATAAGTTCAATTGATGTAGTTGATGGAATAAAAATGTGAAAGCAAAGAATAACTAAAATTTGATGTAAGAACGAAGAGGTGAATTTTAACTGGATAAATAAGACATTAGTTGGAAAGACGGGAACATTTGCGTCAAAAGGCAGACTTGGAAGTTAGAACGGCGATTTTAAAATTTTTGTTGAACTTGAATAGTTGAAATATAACTGAATCATGTGTGGTTACATAATTTTCAAAACTTTTAGTTAAATATTGGTTATAAATCTAATCAGGGGCAATCTCAAAAAACACAATTTTAGATTTTAACTTTCAGTTTTAATTTTCTTTAGATTTTGTTTGTGCCGAGAATGATCCAGAGAGAAATACAAATGAAGGTTTCAAATTCTTTTGAGTTCTTCTTTTTTCGACATGCCTTTTCCATTTATTGTTTTCTATCGTTCCTGTTTTGTTGATTCTTCTTTTCTTTGTTTGTGCTTGTTATAGATTTCCAATTTCATTTTATTGATAACATTTGGAATTTGAGTTCAAGTTGCATGATTTTATTTTATGAATTTTGAGATATTGTTTTGTGTTCTTTCCACTTTATTGTTCATGGATTGTTGAATAAATGTTTGGATGGTTAGGAAGAGAATTAGAAATACGGTAAAGTTAGGGTTAACAAATAATTTTCAATTTTTAGAAAGATTTGATGTTTGAAAATTTATGAGTGATTGATTTTCTATTTCTTGTTTCTTATATTTTATTTTATTTTGGGTTATTTTCTTTTTTTCTTATGTTTAGTAATTGTAACATGTGCTTTTATCTAGTCTTAGATTTTTAGTTTGTTTCCCAATATTGTATAGATTCTTTTATGAGTTCTATTCAATTTCAGTTTACATTCACTAATTTTTAAATTTCAGATTTGAAGTTTCCAACCATGAATGGGAGTTTACATAACATATCTAAAGAAACTAGATTTCATTCTCTTTGTAGGCAAACATGAATCGAATTAAATAGGGTTACGGAGGAGTAGTCACGTTTGGAGGGTTTTATCCTTAGTATAGAGTTCCTTTATTTTCTTTAGATGTTTTGATAACTGGGATAATATTATCTTTGTCTTAGTTAATTCTTGTCAACTATTTCTTGCATCCTTTAGATTTCATTCTTGTGCTTGGATTAATCATCTAGTGTTAATAGTCTTAAAGACTTTTATATCAGTTTCATTCTAGTTAAACTATTAAACACACCAAAATATGGTATTATTTATTATTTTCATAATCATATTTGTCTTAGGTAAGATTTTGAAATTTAGAGTTACATTGTAATCATATGAAACCTTGTTTATGTTTTAACAATAGTTACTAAACATTACATAAAAGTCTAAACCAAGTATGCATAAAGTGTAATAGGCTATATGAAAAGTTTGTATGCTCAAATTTTTTGTTGTCAAAACATTAGGAAATATTCAGACAAAAAATTATCTTTTGCCCAACAATTTGATGGCCACAATAAAATGTGTTGGTACAAAGTCAAACATGTTATATCTTTCATTTTTTATTTACTATATTGTTATATATTCTTCTTTTCTTATTCTTTTTTGCTAAGATCTAAAGGGGAGAAAAAAACGTAATTTTTATATTACAGCTCATGAAGTGTTAATCATGATTAAAAAAGATAGATTGTTTGATAAAAGAAAGTCTTGAAGATTGAAGACTTATTTTTAACCTTGTTGTGTTTTGATGACGAAACAAAACTGTATCATTTGATTATACTTTTCATGCTTGAATGAGTATTAAAAACACTAGTATTAGAATATGCACAGTGACCTTGATTTAAACTTACTTTTTTTCAATGTTTTAAAAAGGCTTCAAATATAATAATTGGTTATAATTTAAAATAATTGATTACCATTAGTTAAGTAAATGATTTATCTTTAACATTAATCAATTATCTTTACAGTTTCAAAATATAAACATGTAGTTAATCGATTATTTCTAAAATATTTGATTAAGTTGTGTTAGAAATTTGCTTTTGAAACTACACATTGATTTAGTCAGTTCCTAAATATATTTTTAATTAGAATATTTGCTCTTAACTGTTAGAATATTCGCTCTTAATTACTTCGTAGACGTTAAGATTTCAATTTGTTATAACTATTCCTACACTTTAAGAGGAGTTATTTCAGTCAGATATTTTCCTTTCTGCAAGCATTATAAATGTAAGCTATTGATGGCTTAGAAAAATAAAAAAAAAATAACAATATTTTCTCTTCATACATATCTCCTCCTATTATGTAAAACCATCAATTGACATCCGAGCTCTTGGTTCTTAAGGACCTGTGTGTGAGACCATGAAAAAAAAACAACAGAGGGAAACCAGTGAGGAACCTTTTTTCAGGAAAACAAAAACTTCACCCATGACCGGAAACTTCATGGCAGGACCTCCGGTTTTCTCCGGAGAAAACTATTAAATATGGTCTGTCAAAATGAAGTCTTACTTAGAAGCAAGTGGTTTGTGGGATGTTGTGATGTCTGAAATCCAGTCGCTATAAGAAGATCCAACTGTAGCTCAAATCAAAAATTACAATGATGAAGTAATAAGAAGAGTGAAGGCCAAGACCTGTATTCACTCTGTTGTTTCTGATGTTGTATTCACTAGAATTACGTCCTGTGAAATAGCTAAAGAAGCTTGGAACACTCTTCAAGAAGCGTTTCAAGGGAATGAAAGAACTCGAAGATGCAAGTTCTCAATCTCAGAAGAGAATTTAAGATGTTGAGAATGAAGAAGGCCGAAACCATCAAAGAATATTTTGATAGGCTCTTGGCAGTGGTCAACAAGATCCGACTATTACGTGAAGATTTACCTTATAGAAGGATCGTAGAAAAAAGGTTGGTGAGTTTTCCATAAAGGTTTGAAGCAAAGATCTCATCACTTGAAGATTCAAGAGATCTTACAATGATTTCACTAACCAAGTTGATGAACTCTCTGCAAATCCAAGAACAGAGAAGATTGTTAAGAGAAGAGTTGTTGAGAGAAAAGTTGAATACTAAAGGAGTTTTTCTAGCAAGGTCACAGTCGATTTACAAAGCAAAAAAGAAAGGTTGGAAAAATGAGAAGAAAAGTGACGAGGATAACGATGACGAGAAGGAGAAGTACTCAGCATGTCAACACTACAAAAAAACTAATCATCCACATTGGAAATGTTGGTGGAGACCAGATGTGGTGTGTAGATCTTGCAATGGAAAAGGTCATATGGGGTATGCAAAAGAAAGCAATAAGAGGTGCAAATTGCTTAAGAGACTGATGATGAGGAAGAGGAGCTTTTTTTTGTGGCGACTTGTTTATCTAGTGACATCACTAGTGAAACATGGTTGATTGATAGCGGATGCACTCATCACATGACACACATGATAAAGACATGTTTGTAAAGCTGGATAGAACCCACTCTTCAAAAGTCAGAATTGGGAATGGAGACTATATTGAGGTCAAAGACATAGGTGACATTGCCATTGATGCTGGCTCAGGTACAAAAATAATCTCTAATGTTCTATATGTCATTGAAATTAATTAAAATCTACTAAGTGTTGGGCAACTTTTAGAGAAAGGCTATGTTGTTGTGTTCAAAGATAAAACTTGTGAAGTTTTTGATACAACTGGCATTAAATTGATGTCAATAAAGATGAAGGGCAAAAGCTTCTCGATAAACTTGTGAACAGATCTTGCTTACTCTTCTGTAGTTAATTTGGGACATATTTTACATAAAAGGAAGCAGTCTAGGAAGCCTGCAGTAGAAAATCATGGGAAGCCAGTAGTAAAAAATCACAGATTGGATTCTCGTGATGATGCTAAAGTTTCTAAAGAATTGATTGTGAAAGAGATTAAAGGCCTTGACGTTGTTCGAGAAATAACTGAGCAGAAAGGTTCTAATGAAAATGCGGATGATTATCTTGTGAGAGGTACTAGATTCCTCTTTAACATATATCAAAGATGTCATATGGCTGTTTTTGAACCTACTGGCCATGAGGAAGCTATCAATCACCTAAAGTGGAAAAAAAGATAAGGAGGAGGAGTTGTATATGATTGAGAAGAACAACACTCTTGTTGGCATACTCCCAGATAGAAAGGTACAGAAAGATAGAGCTATTAATCTTGTTTATTGCAAAATTGAAAACCAAATTGCAGATTTGTTTACCAAACCACTACCAGTCAACAAGTTTGAATTCATAAGACAAAAGATTGGAGTTTGCAGTTCCAAAATCAAGGAGGAGTGCTGGAAATTTTCTTTTAAAACTGCACATTGATTTAGTCAGTTTCTAAATATATTTTTAATTAGAATATTTGTTCTTAATTGTTAAAATATTCGCTCTTAATTATTTCGTAGACGTTAAGATTTCAATTTGTTATAACTGCTCCTAAACTTTAAGAGGAATTATTTCAGTCAAATATTTTCTTTTCTACAAGCATTATAAGTGTAAGTTATTGATGGCTCAGAAAAATAAGAAGAAATAATAATATTTTCTCTTCATACATATCTCCTCCTATTCTGTAAAACCATCAAGTTGTTCTTGTTTTATTTTCAAAACCACTTAAAGAAAAAAAATGATGGAAACATCTCCAAGCACCCAACAAAAGACTTAGAGAATTGTTAAAACTTTGAAGTTTCTTATGAAACTTTAATTCCTCTTCTCAAGAAAAGTTCCTTGAAGGAAGGAAAGGAGAAGACGTCTCCCACTTAACGACCTTAAGGACAAGAAAATAGTAAATAAGCCATTAAATTCAAGTTCAAACAAGGTAAGTTGTACAAGTGACAATGGCCTCTTTATATAGACGGGAGAACCCTCTTGCATTTCATAAACTAAGGGATGTGGAGTACAAATGCAATTGCACACATCTTGAAGTTCAACACACCTCTCTTCAACAAATATGAGATCAAGCAAAACTTGCCAATTTCAAGCCTTTATAAGCACTCCTCTTAGATGTGTTGTATGTTTGATAAATCACTTACCACTAGGCCAAAAGTTATAACCCATAATCAAAGTGAGTGCAACTCTCTTTATTTAAGAGCATAACCTTCAAAGTGTCATAATTTAATTGTGACTTAATGCACCTAGCTTACGCTTTGGGATAATTTATGACATTTATAACAATATCTCCCTCAACAATTGTCCAAAATCGAACTATTTGATTGTGACTTGGCCTACCTGATCCACGTCACGAGACAATTGTGCAACTTGCGACATGGTATAGGGTTCTAGTTGTGTATTAACCACTTAAATTAGGATTTTGACTTTCCTAATTAAAAGGGATGAAGGTTGACTTGCAATTTAAGTTTTGTAACACCTAATTACACCTTAATTGAGGCTCAATTACATGTCACTTATGCTTGTATTATTTTACATAGGAAAAACTATACCTATACATGTATCTATATTTTTATAAGATTATAGAGGGAATTTCTAATATTTAAGACTCCAAAAAGTAAGAGTCTTCTTTATTTGTCTTTTTTTGTTGTAGAAAAATCCATTGGATCCTATTTTTTTTATTAAACAACAAAGTATAAAGTGTGACTATGCTTTATCTATCAAATCCAAGTTTATTTTTAAACATAAAATCATATAAGATGCAAGTGCATCATTTGAGATGATATATCACCATGTTGTCTTTGCTTGGTTGGATAAGTTAAAAGTCTTAATCAAATTATACGAACATAATTATTAAGTTAATTTTTTTTCAAATATTACATATACTATGTTTGTAGAAAATATCTTTATCTCACATGAAGATCTTAGAATCTCATGCCAACATATAAAATATTAATAATAATATTAATCATATTAAAAATAATATTCATCATAATGTTAATACCATTAATATTAATATTATTAAAAAATACTATTAATATTAATATTAATATCATTAATAATAATATTGATGATAAATAATAATATTATTATTAACTATATTATTAATAATAGTAATAATATTACCTTAACAATAATAATAATATTAACAAAATGAATAAAAAAATATTATATATATAATATTAATAATATTATTAATTATATAATGTTATTAATAATAATAGTATTGTTATTAATATTAGTCATAATATTAAAAATATTAATAATAATAATAATAATTTTAATAAAATTAATTATTAATATTATTTGTAAAAGGATTCATAAATTATCTATGAATTGTTTTTATAAATAAGATTTATATAAAATAAATTTTTAGGTAAAATCCATAAATAATGTTAAATTTATCTTATAATAAAAACTTATATATAATAATTTATAGATAAATTGATGATTTTATATTTACTTTAATTGAAATTAAGTTAAGGAAAAATTTGAATAAGAAAACATTAAATATTAGAATATTAAAAATTTCAAATTCTTAAATTTTAAATAAAATTTAAAATTTTGTAATTTTAAACAATTCAATTACTTGAATTAAATTATAGAATTTATTCATTTTTTAAATTTCATATAAAAAACATATTTTATTATAAAATAATAAACTTTCTATAAAAAATGAATTGCTTTCTTAAAATTCTCTATCTAAATAAAGTAATTTGTATTTAATTTTAAATATTCGCCAGGTGTTTCACCATGTGAAGAACTTGCATATTATATTTATGGTGATGATACTCAGCACACTTGATTCTATCCTATCCTATTACAATTGTCAAGTGAAAGCGTCGGATAAAGAGAGGCCTCAAACTATCTTTTTTCTTTATACTTAGTTACTGAGCAGAGTTCCTTGCTATAAATTCTTCAGTGTACTTTTCATCCATATTCCTGTTTGGCCCGAAGTTCTTTAAGTAATTTGCTTACACAATAATCAGTTAATGTTAATTATATTAAATATAATGTTAATAAAATTGGTGGAAGGTGGGGGAAGTTTTTGTCCTAACTTAGTCTTAGACTATAACAATCAGTTCGTTGGCACGATGCATGCATGCACGTTCAGATGTTCCTTTGTTTTTGTTAAAATTTTTGCTAGTTTAAAAAGTTTAAATTTTGTTCATGATCGATACTTAGAAGAATTAATGCAAAGGTTGTTTATTATGTTTCTCACTTGCTTAAAGATTGTTGTAAGATTTTGATGTCTTAAGATATTGAAAGCAGTGCTCTCATTTATACGTAGTTTGAAAATTAATTGAAAAAGACATGACATTTTTTTTTTCTTTTGTCCATAAATATGTAGTCGTTTGTCGGTGCATATTTTAAGCATATAATTTTTATCATCTTAACTCTTATTAATTATACATCAGACTAAATTTAGATATTTTGTTTATTCTATAATGGTGATCTTAATATAGATATTGAAAATTAAGTTACATCTTTTTGTGGGTTCTTTTACAATAATAGTGAAATCTTATTCATATATGATTTTTTTTTGTGCGTGTAGTTTTCTGTTTTTTTTTTTCTAAAAAAAAGTTTAAATAATTAATTATAATTAATTGGAAATAATTATTTATATATATGAAACTTTCATTTGAATTCAGTTTTCAATTAAATAAATAAAATAAATGGTAGATTATGATTTTAAAATAAAACCTATTCATTCTAAATACCAGTTTTATTGTATTATTTAAATATATGTGTTTAATATGTTTAATAGTAATCAGAATCAATATATATGAGTATGTTGAATGGTACTATTATTTTTATTATATTATTTAAATATATAATTAATGTGTCTAATGGTAATCATAATTAATATATGTTAGTAAGCCGAATAGTATTACTATTTTTATTATATTATTTAAATATAAGTTTTACTTGTTTAATGATAATCAGAATCAACATATGTTAGTAAGTTGAATGATATTACTATTTTTACTTTATTATTTAAATATATATTTCATGTGTTTAATGATAATCAATATATGTTAATAAGTTGAATGGTATTACTATTTTTATTGTATTATTTAAATATATGTGTAATATTTTTAATGGTAATCATAATAATCAATATATGTTAGTAAGTTAAATGGTTTTACTATTTTTATTTTATTGTTTAAATATACAGTTAATGTGTTTAATGATAAGCAATATATGTTAGAAGTTGAATGGTAATAATAATTAGAATCAAAATATTAGTACTTGAATAGTATTACCATTTTTATTATATTATTTAAATATAGTTTTAATGTGTTTAAAGGTAATCAGAATCTAAATTCAAAATAAAAGTTTCATATATAAATAATTATTTTTAGTTAATTATTTCAACTTTCTTATTTCAGAATGAATTAACAAAGAAATCTTTGTTAACAAATGAACTAATATAGAAACACAATGTAAATATTTCTTATATCTTAGGATGATATGTTATTTAATTGTAATTAATCCTAAAACGAGAGATTTGAGAAACATATTTTGATTTTCTTTTTGGATAGACCATATGTCAGATCTTAAGTTCCAACTAACTTCTTGATCAGACACAATTTCTTATGAAAAACAATTGATAATTTGTTTATCAAGTAAAACTTATCGTTTATGACATATACATTGTGAAAATTTATACATAGTCTTAAAAACACAATTCAACCCCTTTTATAGTGTTTTGACTTATTTTTCACCATAGTGTCCCACTTGATCCCGCTGTAAACATTTATAAACTTTGAATACAATAATAAATGTTAAAAGTTATTAATGTTGTGAATAAACATTTATTTCTTATAATTATTTTCCAAAACAATTGGGGATAACAACTTTTAAGAGAGAACATAAATATCCTTTAACAAAGTATCATTATTAGGAAGTAAAAAAGCTTAGAGAAATTTGTTTTAACTTTTAAAATATTCAATACAATTAAATAGTTATAATTTAACATCAAAATTACTAATTTATAAGTTTGAATAATCTATTCTTAATACATTAACATTGTGTTAAGACAAGGAATTTCATAATTTCTAATATATTTAAATATATTGAATTTAAATTTATCTCATTTGAAACTGTTTAGTTTTTCAATTTTTTTATAAAACAATTCAAATTTAGTGAATTTTATTTTTTTTGTTTGGATAAAGTATTTCCATTGCTATTAAATTCAAAAAAAATATTTAAATATCAAATAATTGTTAAAAATTAAAAGATATCAATATTGATAATATATTGTAATTGATATTGATTAATGTTTGTTTTCAATCAAAGTTAGTAAAGATTTTTTTTTTCATCTATAAAAAGAACTCCTGTTAACATCAATAAAAAATAATCTAGTTGGCATCAACCTAAAAATTTATCATCCCAATAATATTTTAGGCTTAGTCAAGACCATGAAACCCCAACTAAAATCAAACTAAGAAAAAAATTATGAATAACAAAACCTGAATACGAGAATATAAAGAGTTTCAAATTCTTAAAATAAAATTTGAAATTTTCTAATTTTAAAAAAATCAATTACTCTAATAAAATTATGAAATTTTATATCTAAAAAACATATTTTATCATAAAACATTTTATTTATTTTTTTCAAAAATAAATTACTCTCTTAATATTTAGTATCCAAATATACTTTAAAGCAATTTAAATTTATTTTTAAGTACCTGCCACGCGTACCACGAGGTGGGAAACCTGAATATTATACTTAGGAGCAATATATGGTAACACTACTAACAGTAATTTACACTCATTTCTCACTTAAAAATAATATTATTTTATTATAAAAAAAAGTGTGAAATGAGTAGAATTTTGAAATAGTGTTAAAATATCTTTATTCTATACTTAGTCACTGAGAGCAGAGTTCCTCTTGTTATAGATGCTTCAGGGTTCAGACATTCTGTAATACGGCATTTTTCATCCATATTCCGGTTTGACTCAAAGCTCTTTAAGAAATTTGCATACTCAATAATCAGTGGAGGGAAAGATGGGCAGTTATGAATATCAGCCTCTACACATTTTCTTCTTCCCCTTCTTGGCTCATGGCCATATGATACCCTCAGTTGACATGGCTAAATCATTTGCTGAAAAGGGTGTGAAGGCCACTATTATCACCACACCCCTCAATGCACCTTTCTTCTTCAAAGCCATTGGAAAATCCAAAACTAATGGCAACGACATCCACATTCAAACCATTCAGTTCCCTTCTGCAAAGGCTGGTTTACCTGATGGCTGTGAAAATGTTGACTCAATTCCTTCTCTAGATCTGTTGCAAGCCTTCTTTATGGCTACCGGTTTGCTGCAAGACCAGCTTGAGCAACTCTTGCTCAAGCAACGTCCCAGTTGCATTGTCTCTGATTTTTTCCTCCCATGGACAACTGATTCTGCAGCCAAATTTGGAATACCAAGGCTCGTCTTCCATGGAACTAGTTTCTTGTCCTTGTGTGTTATCAGCTGTGTCAAACTCTACGAGCCTTACAAGGATGTTTCTTCTGATTCTGAGTTTTTCCTCCTTCCTAATCTTCCGGGCGAGATTAAAATGACAAGGGAGCAGCTACCACCATTTATCACGAGCAAGGAGAAAACAGGCTTTGTCAAATTGTTGGAAGAAGCAGAGGAAGCAGAGGAGAGGAGTTATGGGGTTGTTGTTAATAGCTTCTACGAACTTGAGAGGGTCTATGCAGATCATTTCAGGAAGGTGCTTGGAAGAAAGGCATGGCCTATTGGTCCCTTATCTCTTTGCAACAAAGACGCAGAAGAGAAAACACATAGAGGAAAGGAAGCATGTATTGATGAGCGTGAGTGCATGGAATGGCTTGAGACAAAGAAACCCAATTCAGTTGTTTACGTGTGCTTCGGAAGTATCGCAAAGTTCTCTGATTCTCAACTTAGAGAGATTGCTACTGGTCTTGAGGCTTCAGGGCAACCATTCATGTGGGTGGTGAGGAAAAGTAAAGAAGACGGAGTTGCATGGCTACCTGATGGATTTGAGAAAAGGATGGAAGGTAAGGGACTCATCATAAGAGGTTGGGCACCTCAGGTGTTGATTCTTGAACACGAGGCAATTGGAGCGTTTGTGACTCATTGTGGATGGAATTCAACCTTGGAAGCAGTGACTGCAGGGGTTCCTATGGTCACTTGGCCTGTTGCTGCCGAGCAATTTTTCAATGAGAAGTTGGTGACTGAGGTGCTTGAAATTGGGGTTCCTGTTGGTGCTACAAAATGGTTACGATTGGAGGGTGATAGTATTACATGTGGTGCAGTGGAAAAGGCAGTGAAGAGGGTACTCACAGGGGAAGAAGCCATTGATATGAAAAACAAAGCAAAGGTGCTTTCACAGTTAGCCAAGCGTGCTGTGCTTGGAGGAGGATCATCATACTCAAATTTGAATGCTTTAATCCAGGAGTTAAGTTCATTGAGCCTCTAGTATACCTCACCACAATGCTTTAAGTGTTTTGTTTTATTATATAACATTTCCATGATTGAACTAGAATAATTTGAAGTCCTATAATATGCTTAATAAACTTAACCCTACTATAACGTTCTGCCTCGTTCTTCTTTTAAAGTTTCCCTGCAAACTGTGATAAAAAGGCTATGGGAATGTGTAACAAAATTGGTGGAAGGTGGGTGAAGTTTTTATCCTAACTTTGTCTTAGACAATACCACAATCAGTTCGTGGACGTTCAGATATTCCTTCATTTCTGTTAAAAATTTTGCTAGCTTAAAATGTTTATATGCTGTTTATGCTGAGACTTCTGAAAATGAAGAAGTTGTTTATTATATTTCTATCATGCTTAAAGATTCTTAAAGATTGTGGTAAGATCTTGCTGTTTTAAGATCTTGAAATTAGTGCTCTCATTTATACCTAGTTTGAAAATTTATTGAAAAAGACTTGACATTTTTCTTTTCTTTTTCTTTAATTTTTCTTCTTTTATCAATAAATATGGTTTGTGGGTGCATATTTTAAGCATATATTTTTTTATCATCTTAACTCTTATTAATTATACGTTAGGCTAAATTTAGATATTTTTCTCATTCTATAACTAACGTAATGGTGATCTTAATATAGATACTGAAATCATGAGAAGAAAATTAAGTTACATCTTTTTGTGCATTAATTTATTATTGAAATGTACTTTTTAATATCCTATTTTGTGATTAAACATTAGTAAATTTTAAAAGATAAATTTATTTCTTTATTTATTTTTAATTATATAAATTTAATTATTAATTAATTAAAATTAACCGTCTAGTAGTTTTATGTTTACACGTTCTACCGCTATACATTATGTATTTTTTTATAACTATAGTAACTCTTCTCTTCAATCATAGAATATTTACAGAATCCTACAATTGAATTTAACTTCTTACATCTCATCAATATTTTTTGTATAAGTACCTTTCCAATGAAAAAAATAAAACTCCAAGAAATCAGAATTTTACTTTACTATTTCCTATAAAATTAAAGTTTGAAATGATAAATTTTCATTAATTAAAAATTAATTAAACTAATTAAAATGACATAACTAATATATTATTTAAATTTGATTATTATCTCAATCAAAAAACACTCTACATGTGTTTTACGACTTCTATTTTAAGTTGACGGTAATACAAGTACCGACATAAAGTATCTATATTTAACAAATTATTACAATCATCTAATAATTATTATTTTATCTTTTATTATTCTTTTTCTTTATAAATATATAATTTTATTTTTATAATAATTATCTTATCTTTAAAAATAAATTAAATTGTGAAATAATTTAAAAAAATTATAGAAACTTCATTTATTATACATAAAAGAAATCAGATATTCTTATGTTTTGTTTGGTCGAGTTAGTTGAGAAGTGTATTTAAATAAAATTAAGATGAAAATGTATAAAAAGTTAAGTTGTTTAGATTATGAGAAAGATAATGAAGTTTGAGTTGAAAGTTTGTGAGTAATATAATAGGTGTGATAGATATTATAGTTTTTAACTGATAAAATTGTAAAATTACAAATTTGAATAGGTAAAAATAATTGAAAATAAAATATGATTAATTTGTTAAGTATAATTGCTGAATTATTATTATTTTTTATTAATTGAATTATGATATTATCAATTACTTTAAAATTAAATTATTATTGATAATATTATTATTATATAAATTTATTTTGATTATTTTTATAATTTATAATTTTATTATTTTTACTATTATAATAATTATTTATAATTTTATATTTTTAGTTTTTAACATTAATATTATTTAGTTATATTATATAATTAATTATATTTATTTTATAAGTAAAATAAAAAAATAAAAAGTTCAAGTGTAGGGTATTGAAGCTTATACATCTTATATGCTAAGAAAGCAAGCTCCAAACAAAGCTACATCACCAATGTCATTTTAAAACATTTATAGTTATAAATATTTTATAATCAACACTAAACACAAACACATGATCTATCATCGAAATCAGATAATCAATGATGTGGGTAAAACTTCACGTATAATCCATTATGAGAAGTAGATAATAGATTATCCTTACTAAGATATAGGTATAAGTGATTATAGAATTTCTGATAATCCATTATAGGGTTTACACTAATTGATTATGTCACATTCTTATACTCATAACGAACATTACTCACGCCACATCTCAGAAACCACCACCACTTCAACCATATCTCAGGAATCTTTGTCAAATGAGCTAATCCTACACATGCATGCAGTGCTCCATTGCATCATGCCCATGTAAAAGCACATGTAGGATTAAAGTGTATTTTCAGTCATGCGAGTATGGCTTTTCCCTTTCTTCTTCACAGTGAACCGCAAAGCAACTCCCCTCCTCTTCCGCCTTTTTATGAATTCAAATCAATGTCAATCACCACAACTAAACAAGAATACATGAACTGTTACAAGAACTAACTTGATAAATTAAAATATATTATACTATACTAAATAATACTATACTATACTGGATATATTTTCCTATTTGAGAGTAAAATATGCTATTTTTTCTTGAAATATTTTGATATATTAAATAACTCATTATATTTTTAAGATTTACAATAAATTTCATATAAAATATACCGTATAATATTTTTAAATAATTGAAAAAGATTTATATGATATATGAAGAGTGCCACCGCATTTTTTTTAAAATTAAAAGGAATTATAGTTTATACCAGAAATTTCAAATTATTATTATTAAAGAAAGACTTGTATAACCCACAAGGAACCACAAACAGTTTTTGCATCTAGCACAAGCACATGGTACTTCACTCACTTGTTAACAAATATCACTCTTACAACTTACGCAGCTCTAAGAGATGCTCTAAAACACTAAATACATTTTTTTTTTCTTTTTTATATATAGTAGGATGTGATAGGAAATTAAAAATTACTTAATTTTAGTTGGGGAGCGATGCCAACTCAGCAATTAAAGCATTCAAATCTGAGTTTGACGATCCTCCTTCTGCCACAGCTTCCCTAGCTAGATGCGAGAGTACCTGAGCTTGTTTCCTCATTTCCTCTGCTTCTTCACCTGTCATTATCCTTTTTACCGCCTTCTCCACTGCCTCCCATTTAACAGTATCCCCAACGCCTGGAGCCCACTTTTTAGCTCCAATGGGCACCCCAATTTTAATTACCTCAGTCACCAATTTCTCATTGAAAAACTGCTCATAAGCAATAGGCCAAGTTACCATAGGTACCCCAGCAACCACACCTTCCAAAATTGAATTCCATCCACAATGGGTCACAAATGCTCCAACTGCTTCATGCTCAAGAATCAATACTTGAGGTGCCCACCCTCTTATAATTACTCGCTTACCTTCCATCTTTTTCTCAAATCCATCAGGTAGCCATTCAACTCCATCTTCCTCACTTTTCGCCACCACCCAAATGAATTGTTCCCCTGAGGCCTCAAGACCCGTAGCAATGTCCTTAAGTTGAGAATTTGTGAACTTTGTGGTAGTTCCAAAGCTTACATAAACAACTGAATTGGGTTTCTTTGTGTCAAGCCATTTTAGACACTCGTGCTCATCAATAGATCCCTCAGTTTCTCTATGTGCCTTTGCTTCTTTAACCCTGTTGGAAAGAAACATGGGTCCTATATGCCATGCTTTTCTTCCAATAACCTTCCTTAGATGATCTGCATAAACCTTCTCAAGTTCATAAAAGCTATTCACAACCATCCCATAGCTTTTCAACTCTGATTCTTTCACTTCCTCCAACAACTTTTTCACCCCTGAACTTTCATCACTCATGGCATGAGGTGACACCTGCATCCTTGTCAGTTTAATCTCCCCGGGAAGGTTGGGAATGAGAAAGGGTTCTGAATCCGAAGAATCGTTCTTGTAGGGCTCATACAGTTCCATGCAGTGGTTAGCACAGATGGAGAAGAAGCTAGTCCCGTCGTACACAAGGCTAGGAACTCCAAATTTGGCTGCTGAGTTAGTTGCCCATGGGAACATAACATCAGCAACGACAAAATTTGGACGCTGCTCAAGCAATAGTTGCTCAAACGGGTGTTGTAGTAACCCACAAGCCCTTAAGAATGCAGGAAATAAAGCCCCGGAAGTGATGGAGTTCGTGTTTTCACATCCATTAGGTAGACCAGCCCCGGCACATGGGAGCTCGATGGTTTGGATTTGAATCATGGTGCTGCTGGTTTTGGCTTTTCCTATTTTTTTGGTGATGAAAGGTGCGTTGAGGGGTGTGGTGATGATAGTGGCCTTCACACCCTTTTCAGCAAATAATTTGGCCATGTCAACTGTGGGAATGAGATGCCCATAAGCCAAGAAAGGGATGAAGAATACATGTAAAGAATGAACATCATTGCACATCTTTTTTAGTAGTAAGAAGTGGTATAACTTAGCAGTTTGAACTATAACTTGGTAATTAATAAGAATGACAAGACTAGGAAAAGTGGGAATTCTAAAATGGATGTTTTTCCTTCTGGTATTAGAGTGTGAAGCTTTATAGTAGCACTCAAAAGTCATACAAATGTGTTGACTTTTGGGTTAGTTGTGATTGTGGAAAGTAAATGGGGAAGAGGGGGTTAGAAACGTGGAGTAGAAGTAGAATGGGGGTTGCGTGCGGCAGTTGTGTCCACAGATTTTATCAATTAATTTTTCCAAGAAAAAGAAAAAAATTGAGGACAGACATTTATAACTTCAAATTGTCAGAAATAAATTGAAGGGAATAAAAAAAAAAGTAAAATCAAGTTTGATATAGTAGATAAGTACACCTCATTAAAAAGATAAGTGTTGTATTACATGAATAATGTCCCTCTTAGATTAGCTAGAAATTCATTAGATTAGCTATATCATAAATCAACTATCTTTTTCTTTTCTACTTTTGATGTGTTAAACTTAGATTCATACTCATTATCATCTCTAAAACTATTGCAATTATAGATTCTACTAGATTAGTGGTCGAGTTGTCTATGTTTTGGATTGCGTACAATATCAAATAGAAAAACCTCAATATTATCATTCCGACCATGCTTGATATTTTATACAATATATAGTTACATGCAACTATCACAAAATAGAACAGTTGTTACTGGATGGTTGCTATATGGAAAAATAGTGGAGTGATGGTTACTAGTGTGCAGTATGTGCGAATTATTTCTAAACACCCATCTATCTTTGAAGATATTTTGCATATTAATTGCGCATTGTATATACTGAAATGTTTTCAGTATAAAAGAACATAATTAATATAAAAGGAACTTGGAGTCTTAACCTTTTCAAGAAAACATATATAGCACTACGGAGGAGAAGAGCATTGTAGAACCTTTAAGTATTCTCCACCTCTTATATCTAAACCCTTAGTGACAAACAATACATAAACCATGTACCACTCTCAAGTTTATAATAATAGAAAATTTCCATATTTTACACATTTACAATTTTGGTGTGACTGAAAACAAAGATCTAGTTTGATCTAGATAATATTTGGATGTTTATTAACCCCACTTATGAATTCATTCCATGACTTGGTATTCAACGTAATTTTTTTTATTGAAAAATTACCTACCTGCGAGATAAATGGAAAAACATGTTTCTTTAAACGACATTAAAACTGTATTTTTTCATAATAAAAATCAACATGAATATTCTTATTTCATATTTGTTACATAGTTCTTATTAACAAAAGCTAATATTGAAGCAGAAGAAACCATGTGAACATGTGTGATACCTTTACATCGTTACTTTTACATCGGTACTTGCTAATTCTCTTCTTTCTCCGCTTCAGCGCTGACTACCGTCATAATAACGACCACAACTCCCTCCATACTTTAAAAAAATCCAACCTTTTGAAAATCGCAACTTTCTCCCTCTTACACCCAAACCCTACCTTTCTTAAACCCATTCTTGAGCCCAAACCCAATTATCTGACTGCACTTCCACCTTCACCCTTGAAATCCCCTTTCACTCGTCTCTTTGCAAACACAATCCTTAGAAACCCTAACTTCTTCTCCGTTCTCTCTCCTTTAACACGTTTTCTCCTCACTCACCTTCGTAATGTCTTTTTTAGTTTTCAAATTTTTCGTTGTTTCAAATTTGAATCCCAATTTAAACAAAATAACATAGTGAGGAAATAAGAAAAGAGGACAGTGAAGAGTAAGAGCCCGAAAAAAAAGAGAAAATAGAAAAGTTAAGCAAGAAAACGAAAAATAAATATAATAAAAATTTATTTCTTTATGAGTATCAAATGAAGATAACTTGAAGAGGAGTGTCAATATATCATTTCTCTTTTGCTCTAAGGTATATTAGTGACTCATTGAACTTCACTCTGCAATTAAAGCATTCAAATCAGAGTAGGAGGATCCTCCTCCTTCCACAGCCCTCTTAGCTAGCTGTGAAAGCACTTTTGTTCTGTTCCTCATTTCAATGGCATCTTCCCCTCTCATTATCCTCTTCACTGCCTTCTCCACAGCATCCCATGTAATAGTATCCATAACAGCATCTACCGATGCCGTTTCAACCCATTTTTTAGCACCAATGGGTACTCCAATTTGAAGAACCTCAGTCAGCAACTTCTCGTTGAAAAATTGCTCAGCACCCAAAGGCCAAGTGACCATAGGAACCCCTGCAGTCACTGCTTCCAAGGTTGAATTCCATCCACAATGAGTCACAAACGCTCCAATTGCCTCATGTTCAAGAATCAAGACCTGAGGTGCCCAGCCTCTTATGATGAGTCCCTTACCTTCCATTCTTTTCTCAAATCCATCAGGTAGCCATGCAACTCCATCTTCTTTGTTTTTCCTCACCACCCACATGAATGGTTGCCCTGAAGCCTCAAAACCAGTAGCAATCTCTCTAAGTTGAGAATCAGAGAAATTTGCCATACTTCCAAAGCACACGTAAACAACTGAATTGGGTTTCTTTGTCTCAGGCCATTCCATGCACTCGTGCTCATCAATACATGCTTCCTTTCCTCTATGTGTTTTCTCTTCTGCATCTTTGTTGCAAAGAGATAAGGGACCAATGTGCCATGTTTTTCTTCCAAGCACATTCCTGAAATGATCTGCATAGACGCTCTCAAGCTCGTAGAAGCTATTCACAACGACCCCATAGCTCCTCAGCACCGAATCCTCTCCTTCCTCTATCAATTTGGAGAAGTCTGATTTCTCCTTACTCGCTATAAAAGGTTTCAACTGCATCTTCGTCATTTTAATCTCACCCGGAAGATTAGGAATGAGGAATGGTTCGGAATCAGAAGAAACATCTCGGTAAGGCGCGTGGAGTCTCGTGCATGCGTTAGCAGCACACAAGGAGAAGAAACCAGTCCAATGGAAGACAAGCCTAGGAATTCCAAATTTGGCAGCGGAATCAGTTGCCCACGGGAAGAACACATCAGCAACAATACAATTCGGACGTTGCTCGAGTAATAGTTGCTCAAGTGGATCTTGTAGCAAAGTGGTGGCCTTAAAGAATGGTTGAAACAAATCTTGTGAGGGGACTGATTCACTATTTTCACAGCCTTCAGGCAAACCAACCTCTGTACAAGGAAACTTCATGGTTTGGATGTGAATGTTGTAGTCATTAGTTTTGGATTTTCCAATGACTTTGGAGATGAAAGGTGCATTGAGGGGTGTGGCGATTATGGTGACCTTTACACCCTTTTCAGCAAATAATTTGGCCATGTCAACGGTGGGTATGATGTGGCCAGGAGCCAAGAAGGGAAATAAGAAAATGTGTAGAGGATGATAATCACCACTACCCATCTTTCTCTCAAGTGATTAAGCGAAACTGGAATCAGAAGGAAGAAGATAGAGCATGGCTGATTGCTTTTGGTTTGAGACTCTGAAATTTATAGCGGAGTAGAGTGTTACCCGGCGTTTATTTCAACGACACACAAATGACGAAAAATAATTAATAATTTTCATCAATAAACTTTTCGCGCTTATGGAATATATTTGTGAATGAAAATTAATATCTTATCTTTTCAAATATTTTACTATTTTTAACTTTATATAATTAATTAAATTATAAACATCACTAATAACTTATTTTATTAACTATACAATTAATAATTCATTAATATAGTTTTTTATATTATAAAAAGTAAATAACTATATAATAAATAAATTAAATTAAATTAATTTAATTTAAATTTTATTTTAAATATATACCAAAAATTTACTTTATTGGGTCAATCACATTTACATTTACTATAAACTAATTCATAGATACATATTTTTTATAATATATTTTTTTCTTATTATTATTATTATTATTATTATTATTATTATTATTATTAATTT